>Ga0247832_1005561_pt1 | contig 14505 bp, 9 predicted proteins | sample LaCruzMarch2015__10_FD_192407 | JGI IMG/M metagenome (GOLD analysis project Ga0247832, IMG submission 192407) | Freshwater microbial communities from meromictic Lake La Cruz, Castile-La Mancha, Spain - LaCruzMarch2015_4m | ecosystem: Environmental > Aquatic > Freshwater > Lake | place: Spain... | reverse complement strand
CTGCCAGAGATGTACCGCGTCTGCGATCCGATCACTGGCGCAACGATTGCGTATGTCGAGCCGAATGCTGACATCGCCATGGCACCAATGATCGGGACACTTGTTGGCGTGAAGGGTGGCAAGCAGTACGACCCGGCCCTGCGCATTACCGTGATCACCCCGCTCTCGATCGATCTCCTCACGCAGCGGGACACGCCGCAAGTGACGAAGTCTGAATCGACACGCCCGATTGCAGAAGCTGGCAAGTTTGTTCCTGCCAATGTTGCAGTCACAGCGCCCGCCTCCAGCCCGGTCACAGCCCCTGAGGCAGCCCCGTGCCCCGAAGGCTTTGCTCCGGCGCCGGGCGCCACGCCCTGAATAGCCGCGTATTTCTCACTTTCTTAAGCAGCATGCCGACGGCCCGCCCCGAAGTTTCAAAGGAGCGGGCCGTCGGTGCATTTACTTCGTATACTCTTCGCTTCCCCCGGGGCGCTAGCTCAATTGGAAGAGCGCCGCCTTTGCAAGGCGGAGGTTACCGGTTCGAGACCGGTGCGCTCCATTTACCCGGCCGGCCGCGCGCGAAATGCCGCCGCCATTGACACTGCCGCCGCCTCCACACGGAGGATGGCAGGGCCAAGGTCCACGCGGACCGCGCCCGCAGTGCATGCCGCTTCTAACTCTGCCGCACTGAATCCGCCCTCGGGTCCGATGGCGATCGCCACGCGCTCCGCGGTGCATGTTGCAGTCGACACGCCGCCCTGATCTGCAATGAGCACCGATCGCCCGCTTGATGCTGCGAGACGTACAAAGTTTGCGACGGTCATGGCCGGAGCGATCGATGGCAGCCACGCGCCCCTGCTCTGCTTGCACGCCTCCAGCAAGATCCGCTCCGCGCGCGTGCGATTGATCGCCGCCGCATCGATCACGCCGTGATCCGTGTCGAGCGGCACGATGCCAGTGACGCCAAGTTGACCAAGCATGTCAAGCATGGTGGAGAATCGATCGCCCTTTGGTGGAGCGACGCCAACCAGGAGATCAGTACCCGTGCGCGAGATGCGCTCGACTCGATCGACACGCGCTAGCACGCCGCCGTCACTATTGCGATCGCCCGTGAGCACCGCGTGCGCGATACCGCCCATGCCATCAAAGATCGTCACGGCATCGTCAGCACTCAGGCGGCGAACGCCAACCGCATGCTTTGCTTCGTCGCGATCAAGTGCAAGAATCATGCCTGCCGAAGGCAGTTGTGGCGCATGGAACCAGGGGGAGCTCATGGTGAAACCTCGTGCGTGAGATAGACATCAAACCGGGCGGTCTTTCCTTCAAAGCGAACGTCTGGAGCAGGCGCGTCTGCAATATCGGGAGCGTCGTCGGCACGCTTCACGCACACGCGCATGCGTGCGGCGCGACGAGCAGCCGCAAGAAGATGCGCAGCATCAAGATCATCACCGACAGCGGCGCGGAGTAAGCGAACGTCTTTACGGGACAGCGCGCTGGCCTTTACTTTCGGTGGGAACATTGGGTCAACAAGGATGGCGTCAAATGATCGATCGCCGAGGAGCGCGGCGGCATCGCCCTCAATGAAGTGGAGGCGCGCAAGTGTTGCTTGATCAACACGCGGATCGTTTGCCGCGCGCGTAAGACCATCGCGCACCAAACGCGCCACCAGCGGCGAGCGCTCAAAAGCGGTGACCTGAAATCCTGCAAGTGCCAAGAGCCACGCGTCGCCAAGGAGTCCGGCGGTGGCATCGGCCACGGTGCGTACTCGCTCACCCATGCAACGAATGAGCGGCAACCGGCGGAAGCCCTTGGCAGCCACCGCGCCCAGATCAACGCGCGCACCGGTGCCGGGGCGATCCGCCGGCCCACGCAATTCCAGAACGCCGAGGTGCTCCTCGACGACCAATTCACGCGGATCAGCTGGCGGTTCCCATCGCATGGGCGTGTTCTACCGCGCCGGGAGGGATCAGCGCGCCCGTAGACTGCGCCCATGCAGCAGCGCGCTCCCGTCTTCGGCAATGTCCTCGAGATGATCGGCAATACGCCGATGCTCGAACTCAAGCACCTCGATACTGGCCCATGTCGCCTCTTCGTGAAGATGGAGTCACTGAATCCGGGCAATTCAATCAAGGACCGGATCGCTGTCTCGATGATTGAGGCGGCCGAGAAGGACGGACGGCTGAAGCCCGGCGGGCACATTGTGGAAGCCACCGCCGGCAACACTGGACTGGCACTCGCATTGGTTGCCGCCCAGAAGGGTTACACCCTCAGCGTGGTGGTTCCGGACAAGATGAGCGACGAGAAGATCAGCCACCTGCGCGCCATGGGTGCGGAAGTGGTGATGACTCGAAGCGATGTCGCTAAGGGTCACCCCGAGTACTACCAAGACGTTGCGGCACGGTTAGCAGCATCGCGGCCAGGCGCCTTCTATATCAATCAATTTTCCAACGATGCCAATGCTGCCGCACATCTGAATTCCACCGGTCCCGAGATTTGGGAGCAACTGGATGGCAAGGTCGATGCGGTGGTCGTGGGTGTCGGATCGGGCGGAACGCTCAGCGGCGTTGGTCATTACCTGCGCAGTAAGAACCCCAACATTCAGATGATCCTGGCCGACCCAGTTGGTTCAATTTTGACCCCGCTTGTGAATGAAGGCAAGCACGTGGAGCCTGGCAGCTGGCTGGTGGAAGGAATCGGCGAGGACTTTGTGCCGTCGATTTGCGATTTGAAACTCGTCACCAAGGCGTTTGCTGTCTCTGACGGAGATGCGTTCCACACTGCGCGCGAACTGCTGCGCAAGGAAGGCATCTTGGCTGGATCAAGCGTTGGCACCCTGCTGTGCGCGGCGCTGCGTTACTGCCGCGAGCAAAAAGAGCCTAAGAATGTGGTCACTTTCATCTGCGACTCGGGTGCCAAGTATCTGAGCAAGATGTTCAATGACTTCTGGATGACCGACAACGGGTTCATTGATCGCCCCAAGACCGGCGATCTGCGCGACATGATTGCCCGCCGCCACCTGGACCGCGAGGACTACACGCTTACGCCTGCGATTCCGATGCAACAGGCCATCAAGCGCATGCGTCTCTACAACGTCAGTCAGATGGTGGTGATTGACGAAGGCGGACGCGTTGCAGGAATCATTGATGAGAGCGATGTCTTGATGGCGCTGCTTGAAGATCCGAAGGGCGCTGGCACCAAGCCCGTTTCTGAATACATGACGCGACGCTTGGAAACGTTGCGACCATCCTCCAAGGTCAGTGACCTGATTCCGATCTTCCGCGCTGACCGCGTAGCGATTGTTGCGGACGACTCAGCGTTCTACGGAATCATTACCAAGATCGATCTGATCAATTACTTGCGCAAGCAACTTCTCTGAACAGTTAGCCACTCTGGAAATACGAACACTATGGCACACGGCAACCTTCACCTTGATTCACGCGTCATTCATGGCGGCCAGTCACCCGAGCCGGGAACTGGCGCAGTGATGCCCCCGATTTTCACAAGCAGCACCTTTATTCAGGAAAGCCCCGGCGTTCACAAGGGGTACGAATACAGCCGCAGCCACAATGCCACGCGCTTTGCGGCCGAGCGGCTGATTGCCAATATTGAAGGGTCCAAGCTCACTGACGAAGAAGACCGCACCAACGGCGGCTTCTGCTTTGCAAGTGGCCTTGCAGCCATCAGTACTGCGCTGGAAATGCTTGACTGCGGCGACTCCATCCTGTGCATGGATGATGTGTATGGCGGCACCAATCGCCTGTTAAACAAGGTGCGCAAGCGAAGTCAGGGCTTGAAGGTTGAGTTTGTTGACATGACCGACATTGCCAAACTTGAGGCAGCAGTGAAAGCACATAAGCCCAAGATGATTTGGGTAGAAACACCAACCAACCCGACTTTGAAACTCGTGGACTTGGCAGCCGTTGCGAAGATTGGCAAGGCATGCGGAGCCATCACGGTTTGCGATAACACCTTTGCCACTCCACTCCTGCAGCGGCCGCTCGAATTGGGCATCGATATGGTGATGCATTCCACCACCAAGTATCTCGGTGGCCACAGCGACACGGTTGGCGGCGCGCTTGTTGTCGGCGATAAAGCGCTTGCTGAGAAGTTGCGCTTTATGCAGAATGCCATCGGTAGTGTCATGGGACCGTTCGATGCGTACCTCACGTTGCGCGGTATCAAGACGCTCGCGGTGCGCATGCGCCAGCACTGCACCAGTGCGGCACGTATCGCTGCGTGGCTTGAGGCGCACCCGAAAGTTGCGCGCGTTGTCTATCCAGGTCTCGCGAGCCATCCGCAGCACGCTCTTGCGGCGCGACAGATGCGCTTGGACGGCGCCCCCGCAGGCGGCGGAATGATCACCATCTTCCTCAAGGGTGGCATTGCAGAAAGCCGTCGATTCTTGGAGAACGTGCACATCTTTGCCCTCGCCGAAAGTCTTGGAGGAGTGGAAAGTCTCATCGAACACCCCGCCATCATGACCCACGCCAGCGTGCCCCCAGAGCAGCGCCAGCAGCTTGGAATCAGCGATTCCCTGGTCCGCCTGAGCGTCGGAATTGAACATACGGACGACTTGCTGAAGGACCTTGAACAGGCGCTTGCGAAGGTCTGAGCCCGGATGTGAAATTTGGCCGTTCGGGCCTTGAGCACCGCCTCACCACGCAATATCGCACCCTCATTGGTCGTTCACCCGCCATGTCCAACCTTGCATTCATCGCATTCTGTGCTTGCATTGCCATAGCCCCTCCGGCCGCGAGCAACGCCCCGCCGACCGGGGTCTCCGGACCGCCCGGGGCGCCCGTGGAACTCACCCCGCCGGGAGTCCTGGCCGGACCGACGGTCGCAGCGTCCCCAGCGGACGCCAAACCCACCACGGTCAACCGCGGCTTCGATGGCATGCTTGAACCGCTCGATGCGGAACCGGAAACCGCCGCCGTCTATCGGCTGAAACTCGATGACGAATCCCTCCGCGCGGTGGAGGCACGCGACGCAGCACGCAGCAAGGCCTTCTCTGACTTTGTCACGGCACACTATGACCAGGTGCTCGCGGCTGGTTCCGACCTCCAGGCGATGCGCGCTATGGAACCAGCCGATCGCGCGGCGGCATTTGGGCGCATCCGCAAACTCTTTGCGGACATGCAGCCGTTCGCCGCGCGGGGCACGCTCATCGACGAGTGCAGCGCGATCCTCACCGCCGAGCAGCAGACCGAGGCACGCCGCATGGTGACCGAATGGCATGCCGCGCGCAAGGCGGAACTGCGCCGGGAGGTCTTCCCAGATGTCACCGGCGAACTCGACCGACAAGCCGACGAACGCCTGGAATTCCGCATGCGGCTCGAGTCGATCGGCGGCATGGTGAAGCGCACGATCACGCAACGCGCGGAATCCCGCAAAGCGCAGTTTGAAGACGTCACCAAGCGCCTTGACCTCACTCCGGAACAGACGGAGAAGGTGCGCAGCCTGTTCACGGAGATCGGCGTGCAGGAGATTCAGGGTAAGCGCGAGCCGGGCGCATACTCCATGCGCGAACGGCAGCACATCTTCGGCGAGCTAGCCAAGATCCTTGATGAACCACAGCGGGCCAAGCTCCGTGACCTGATCATCAACCGCGGGGCTTCGCAGCAGGCACCGTGACCGGCGCCGGTATGACTAACGGTGCGGCCTGGCGTTCCGTCCAACCCTTGCCGTCCCACACGCAACGGTTCGGATCAACGCCGAACAAGCCGCGGGGATCATTGAGATCGACTTCTGGCAGCGGACCAGCGCCGACACGCGCAAGTGCTTCGCTCCACGAACGCGGCGCGCCAGCAATGGAGCCAGCAGCGAGCGAGTGAAGTCCATCCACTTGTGACTGCGCCATCGCGGGGGCTCCGCTGGTACGCATGGCTTCACAGTCGGCACGGAAGCGCGCACTGCCACCCTTAAGAATTTCCGGGTGACGCTCCAGGAGCGCCGCGGCGCCACCACTTGCCAATGCTTCCTTGGCACGGGTTCCCTCTCCGCGGCGATACAGCGCAAACGCGCGGACCAGCGACATCACCGCTTCCGATCGCTCGGCAGCTTCAACACGCGCATCGGATGACGGATCGAGAAGCATGGCCAGTGCCAACATGCGTGACCGGTCGGCATCGGCGGCGGCATGATCCACTAGGAAGAGCGCCGCACTGCGTCCCATCTCTCGAACATCAAGCGCACCGGCGAGTGAGGCCAGTTGCCGTGCGAGCGCGCGATCCACGTCCGGCGCAGGCGCGGTGGAGGCGCGGTCCATCACGTCTTCCGCAAGCGCCAAGTACTCGGCACTTCGTTCCGGCTGCAGCGCGGCCAGGCGTCGGTCAAGCTCTGCTCGCCAGCCGTCAGCGGCGTGCGGCGCAAAGGCAAGCGAAAGTGTCGCTGCGCAGGCCATCGCCATGATCCATGCGCATCGGGACCAACGGATGTTGCAATTCATCACTGCACCTGCCCTTCAGGGGCAATGCCCAATGCGGCAACTTCAAGCAGCGCCCGCGAAGTTGATACGAGTTGCGCAAACACGTCCGGCGCTGCTGCACGGTCCGCCGCAGCGCGCTGCAGCAACGTATTGATTGCACTGCGCCGACGTGGCATGCGCTCCGCCAGTATCGCCGCGTCAAGTTCAAGGATCCCGACCAGTTCTGCCACCGCTGCTTGCGGACCAGGCGCAGCCAGGCGACGCCGCGCGTCCGATGTACTGATGATCAACTTCAGTTCGGATGCAGGAACAACGGGGCCCGCTTCAGTAGCGCGCGCCGCGAACCACGCACGCAACGCATCTTCTGGCCGTGCATCAACACTCACCGGACGACCCGCAAGCGCGCGTACCACCGAATTTGCGCTGAGGGTGAATTCCTGCGCTACCGAATCAATACGGTGCTGTTCGGAAGGAACCAACGCCGCGTAGTGATCAAGAAGCAGCAGCATGGCGGCGGCACGGCGGCGATCATCTGGACCGCGTGGAACGGGTTGCCCAGAGACGATCCCGGCCAGTGCGGCGGCCTCAGACACGTCGACCGCTGAAGGAATCTCTGCGGACAATGCGGAAACCATGTTCGGGCCGGTGGCAAGGACATCAGCAATCACGCCCTGCGAAACAGACCGTAACTGTGGAGACGGGGAAGCCAGTGCCTCGCGCGCAAGTGTCGCGGCATCGATGGGACCGAGGTCCGCAATGGCGCGGGTTCGAAGCGAGCGCAACAGGGCCAATTTGTCGTCATTTGAGTTACGGGCGCGCAATTCTGCGTCAAGTCGCCCATCCGTGGCGGCAGCACGACCAGCCGTCCGCTCGGTGCGGCCCTTCCACCGATCGAGATCATCGGGGGCGAGTCCCTGTGGGTCCTCAACCTGCGCAATGCGTGCCTCGGCATCACTGGTGCGTCCGCGTTCCAACAGTCGCGCGGACTCCACCATGGCCACCAATTCGGCGGCGTATGCAATTCGAAACGCCGGGTCTTCAGCAGGGGTACGCGCAAGCACCAATTGCGCAACGCGAACCCATCGATCAACCAGTTCCGGACGGACGCCCCGGATACGTGGAGAATCATTCGCAGCCACTACTTCAGTGGAGGCAGCAGCAAGTGCGGTGGCGAAGTGATCTGCTGTACGGGCTCGATCCGCCATGTCAGCGCGTGCCGACACCACCAGCCATGGTTCCCACCACGCGCCTGGTCGGCGTGCAGCCAACACGCTGGTGAGGCCATGCAACGAAACTGCACTGACTGTCGGATCCTCAAGCCACGTTCGGAACGTGGCAGCGATTCTTGATCGACGCGCTGGTTCGCCCGTCCACGCCAACGCATCGAGCAGCGTTCCCGCAGTGTCAGCGGAAACTCCTGGACGCTCAAACGGCGCGGTGCGACGCAACATCATGTCGATGAGCGACATGATCCGAGTGTCTCGTTCATCGCGCAGTGGACCGGATGAGGTTGCCGCTTCCGTGGCCTGAAGCCATGCATCAACCACGTCCGTCGCTTGCGTTGGATTGCCTGAAAAAACAGCGTCGCACGCCGCTTTGGTGCGTGGAACAAGCCAGTCCAGTGCGGCTTCACCAAATGCCAACGGCGCGCCACCAGCGGAACGAAGATCCAGCGCAGCTATGAGTCCAGCAGCACCACTTCCGCGCCAGATGGCTTCCGGTGTATCGGTGCGCACGGCACGCATCACCTCCAGCGGCGCACGCAGCGTCAGCCGACTCTCAGAATTTCCAAGCCGTGGATGAAGTGCAACGATCGCCTCAAGAATGGTTTCACGACGGCGCGTTCCAAGGAGCGGCCATGAAGCGCAGAACGCATCAGTGGAGCGACTCCATGCTGCGCGATCGGCATCCAACGCAGTGGTGCCGGCACCAACGCGGGCTTGCATGGCAAGAAGCTCCGCCTCCTCGGCGGCGATGGTCTCTAATGCAGTACGCGCCCAATCGGGCGAAGCGTCAACGCGCAGAAGCGGCGGGCGCGAGTACATCGCCGGAACCGGCGGCGTGTTGCGCGCTAGCGCGGATCGCGGGTTGTTTGCTGCCGCCGCTGCTGCGCGATCCGAGGAAGGTCGCCGCGAATCAACGTCTGCCGCTCCTGGGTTCCGCGCATCGACTTCGGCGCTTGGTGCAAGCGGACCCTTGCGCGAAGCCGGATCGGAACTGGCGGAAGAAGCGGTGCTGGTACGAGCCGCGCGGTCGGCTGCAAACCACACCAGGCCAACGCTCACTGCCATGGCAATCACCAGGATTCCAAGCCCAACGGCGAGTTCCGCGCCACGGCTGCTGGTTGGTGCCGACGGCGCAACTTCCGCCGTCTCCACTTCCGCAACCGGCGCTGGGGTACGTCCAAGAGCGCTGCCAACCGAAACCGCACGTAACGCACTATTGATCATGGCAGCAAAGTCAACGCCTCGAGTACGCGCAAACGCTGCGAGGCGCGCGCGCGTGCGCGCGTTCCAACCGCCGCTCGAATGAATGATGAGCAACACTTGTTGGTCAAGCATGCGCTGCCGATCAGTTGGTCCGCCGGTTTGAGTCATCGGCGATCTCCGTTCGGCGTCGTGGTATTGAGGTCGCTCGATGTCTTTGAAAGCCGCACATCAAGTGCCGCCAGTCGGGCGGACGCAGCGCCGTCTCCAAAGCCATTCCCAAGCTGTCGAACCTGCTCAAGGAGCGATCGAGCACGCGGTTGATCCGTGCTTGCAATGGATTCAATCTGCATCGCCTTGGCTTCAAACCACGGTTCCGTTCCGGCTGCATTCGCTGAAAGCACTTGGCGCAACAAGGCTGCCGCGCCCGAAGCGTCGCCCGAAGCAACCCGCAGGTCCGCACTTGCTAGGAGCAATGCCGCGGACTTTGGAGACGAAGCCAAGGCTGACGCACCGGCGCGTTCCGCTCCGGTGCGATCGATGGCGGGCTTCCCTTCGCGGAGCAACTCTGCTTCGGCGCGCATCCACATAGCGGCTTCGGCCGCACCGGCAGTTTCCTGCCCGGAAATCACCGCTTTGGCAACAGCGGCTCGAATTGCGGCACCACACGCGGGATTACGAAGCACCGCCCCCATGAGCGATTGCGCAGCCACTCGGACCCACGGCGATCCAGCTTCGACGGCAAGGAGCGCGGTCAGCGCATCGTCCATTCGACCGTCGAGCGCTGCGATCTGCGTGCGACGCGCGGCCAGCTCCGCCGCGAGCGCGCTGTCAATCACTGCGGCACTTCCGGATGGTGGCGTTGCAGCGGCTGCACTATCCACAAGCAGTCGTGCTTCCAAAGCTACTAACGAATCCGATGCACGCATGCGGTCATCAAGTGCAATGGCAAGTTCAAGTCGCCGACGAAGTTCAAGTGTGCCCTCTTCGCTTCCACCGGCAGCAACATCGTCGCCAGCAGCAAGGGCACGCCGCGCGGCTGCGCGTCGCTCGTCTCCGGTGAGTGATCGAAAGCGGCGATACAAGCCATCAAGCGCTGCACGACGCGCCGCGGGGGCAAGTTCAACGGCCACGGTATCGCTGAGTAGCGCATCAATGTCAGCGATTGCTGGAACATCCGTGTGCAGAACGCGCCACGCGCGCGCGCGGACGGCGGCGGATGTATCGGGCAGGTCGGTGATGATCGCATCAACGGTGGCAGAGACGCGAGTGGCCATCGATTCAGTTGCTTCGCCTGCGCCCGAAGTCGCGGCACTGCTGCCCTTACTACTCGGCGCCCGCATTGCCTCTTCCAGGCACAGCACCGCCAGCCAGCGCGTATCACCAGCACGATCGCCTTGCATTTCCTTTGCCGCCTGGAGAAATGCATCGGCTGCTTCCGCGGGGCGCCCCGCTCCTCGAAGGACGTATCCATTGAGTGCCCGCGCGCCGGCAGACACGGTTGGAGAAACTCCCGGACCAATGGCACCGGCAATGCGATCGGCCGCGCGCTGCCATGCAGCTGCAGCTTCAACACTCTTTCCTTCATCTTTCAATCGATTGGCATCAGCAGCGGCGCGTACCGCCGCAAAGAGTTGCGCACCAGACCCGGACTCCTCCGCACCCGGCGCCAATGAAATCAGCGACAGTTCGCGCAGCTTGCCAGCGGCAACCAGTCGCCCAACTGCTTCGGTCAACAACTCCGCAGCGCCAGGCGCGTCGGGCTTTCGTCCAGCGCGCGCGGCTGCAATCAACGACATCCCAACACCCTGCGATCCATCACCTTCGCTGCGTAAGAATGTCAACGCAGTTTCCAATTCCCCGCGATCCAGGTACGAAGCAATGCGCCATGCCGGCAACTTAATCCGCACCGAGCTATGCGTTCCGGGCGATGCCAACAATGTAAACCACGCATCAGCCGTAGCACCCGTTTGCACCAGACTTGCAGCAAGCGCGGAACCAAGAATCGAACTGGCGAACCCTTCGTTACTGCGCAGGTCCACTGAAACATCACCAGGATCGATAGCCGCCTTGCCAGGCTCAATCAACTGCGCAAACCATCCCATGGAATCCTGGCCGCGCTCGCGCCAGTCCGGGTGACCCAATTCACGCGCGAGCCATGCCGAGTAGTAGCCGGCCCAAGCCCGAAAGAACTGTGCATTCCGCGCAATTTCTTCCTCGCGCGTAGCACGGAGCGCCGTTTGCTCTGCAGCAATTCCGACCTGCGCGGAAGCATCGCGACTACTCAACGTCTTGGCGCGATCCGATCGCGCTGCAAGCACCCCGAACTCTCGGATCAAACTCTCAAACTGTTGCCGAGCTGCTTCGCACTCCTCATCGGTTCCTCGCCCGGCGCGTCGATCTTCCGCCGTGCGTTGCGCCGCGCGATGTTGCGCGCGCAGAATCACTAAGCGCAATGGTTCGGACCCGGCATCAAAGCGCTTGACCAACGCCATGGCACGCGCCATCAATGCGTTGCGACGCGATTCATCGTCTTCACGCTCAAGTCGAGCGGCCATGATCGAAGCCAAGCGGCTCACGAGCGTCGATCGCCCATCACCCTCAGGCTCAATATCTAACTGTGCCGCTAGGTGAGCGATGACCAGATCAGTGCTACCGCGCGACTCCAGCCAAGCAACCGTGGCGTCCGACAGTTCCTTGGGCACAGCGACATCCGGTCGCGATGGCGGCGCAGCGATCAATGCAGCAATTGAATTGCCTTGCACAGGAAGCTGCGCCCACTGCCTGAGTAGCACAGCGGCGCGCGCAGCGAGCAGCGGTTGATTCACGGAATCACACGCAATCAAGCTCGAAAGCAACACCAAACCGCGATCATGAACCGTTTGATCTGTGTCGCTTGCCAGTGCAGCACCGGTTGCAAATCGCGCCCATGGCTCAAACCATAACGGCAGCGATCGACGCACGCGAGCGAGTGTTGCAAGCGCAGCAGCGCGACGCTTTGGGTCCTCGGAGCGCGCGTCGCGCATGGCTTCAAGTGCGGTGGTGGTGGACTTTGCCGCTGAATCAATCTTGGTATTGCTTGCGGGCGTGGCGGGCGCCTCCGCCGCACCAGCTGCGGCGTCGGCTGGCTGATCACCCGCACCGGCTTGTGCACCGGTGTTCGCGGCACTAACGGCACTTGCAGCACCCGCAGAAACATCAAGAGCCGCAGCGTATGCCGCTACTACTGCAGCAAGGCCTGCATCACCACGCGCATCAAAGTTTGCCAGCACGGCACGCGCGCGGATTGCTGCGGGAGCATCAAACGCCCCGGGCGCCAAGGCAGGCGGCACGGGCATGCGTGCATCAACGGCTCTCGACTCCGCATCCTGAATTCGTGCATCCATACTTTCGCGCGGCGCGATCCCGGCGCGGGCAATTCGAATCGCCTCAAAGGATGCGCGTAGTGATTCTTCAGCGCGCCCGGAGCGACGCAGCGCTTCGGCACACACCGCTGAAGCCGTGAGACCATCGGCGCTCGGCGCGGCGCCATCCCATGCCCGGAACGCTCGTTGCATGGGGTCAAGTGCAAAGATCCAGTCCCCGCGCGCCACGCGCATGCGACCTCGCCAGAGCGCGTCACCGGCAGCCAGCCACTTAGCGGTCTCCTTGGGAACGTTGGCGCCGCGCACATCGCGCACATCACTCCACGCGACCGACTGCTGCTGCTCAAGGCCGCCGCGCCGAGTTCGGACTTCGATGCCCGCGGGTCCCACACTCACGATGTCTCCGTCAATGGAAGGCGCACTGCCGCGGAGTTCAATGACGTCAGCGCGTAGCGGAGCATTGCCCACGCCCATGGCGATCATCACAGCAACGGTGGGAGCAAGCGTTCGCCATCCGCTCAACGCAATGCCGAAACGTAGCCATGGTGTGCTCACGGCGGGTTGTCTCCGTTGCCACCCTTGGGCCGCACTTGCCGGAATTCACCATCGGCCTCCTGTGCTATTTGTCGCAATTGCTGACTGCCCGACTCTTCGCCGAAGGCAATGGCGTTGATGGTGACGCGCTTCCCACGCGCGTTCATCTGCCTGATCTGCGCGATCGATTCGGGCGGGATTTCACCATCGGAAAGGAAGAAGATCACGTCGGGGCGCGCGTCGAGTGCAAACACCGCGCGAAACGCTGGCGTTGGCTCGGTACCACCGGAAGGACCCACATTGTTCAACCACGTTTTCAGCTTCTTCACCATGCTTGAGCGCACGCGCTCCCAGCGATCGCTGAATGCCCACGGCTCGGAGCTGTCGTAGAACACTACATAGACAGACGCAAAGTCCGGCAGTGCCACGATCGCTTTGTAGAGCTCCTGCTTCGCTTCGCCAATGCGACCGTTCACCATTGATCCGCTCTTATCAACGATGAACGCAAACCGCGTGCCACGACCGCCGACGCCAAAGAAACTCGTCCCGCCAGCGCCGCCGCTCAGTCCGCCGCCACCGCCGCCGCCCGCACCGCCTGTGCCGCCGCCACCGCCAAAGCCATCCCCACCGCCGCCGCCCGGACCAAATCCGCCGAAGCCTTCCGCGCCGCCCTCGCCAAGACCAGTGCCTTCGCCGAGTGCGCCAGCCAACGGATCCTCATTGACTGTCGGCGCTGAGGGAGCCACCGATGATGCAATCTCTGGGCTCTGCGGCGCATCGCCACCTTGCGTTGCGGTCGACGTGTCACTATCGCCTGAGTCTTCCGGCAGCACTGACAACTCAATCATCGCCTCACCGGGACGTGGCGCACCGGCGCGCTCAATGTTGGTCACGGCCAGCCACACCAGGAGCACGCCGTGAATCGGCAGGCTGAGGGCTAACCCCAAGAGCATCCAACGCAGTCCCACCGTCCAAGCACGCGCGCCACCCGGACGCGCCGCAGCATCCACTGGCTTACTAGCGGCAAGATTAGGCGACGGTGTGGCCACGGTCGCATGGTAGGTCGAAGCGGCTGCGGACCTCCCGCATTTCCCTGCCGCCGCGATGGCGGTCGGGCATCTACCATGCGCCACCCCCGGCGCGTGTGCGCCACAATCAAACTGGAGGACGCGTGGCCAAGCGCTTCGAACGAGTGGTGCTGAAAGTGAGCGGCGAGAGCCTCTCGAAGCCCGGAGAACTGGGCATTGATCCTGAGGAGCTTGGTCTCCTTGCGGACGAGATCGCCGACGCGTACCGCAAGGCCAGCCCCGTGCAATTGGCAGTGGTGGTGGGTGGTGGCAACATCATCCGCGGCGCGCGACTTGCCGCCACTGGCAAGGTGGATCAGTCGACCGCCGACTACATGGGCATGCTGGGCACCGTGATCAACGGCCTGGCGCTCAAGGAAGCCCTTTCGCACGTCGGCATTGAGGCGCGCGTCATGAGCGCCATCAATCTGACCGCCGTTGCCGAGCCGTTCATTCGCGCCCGCGCTATCCGCCACCTTGAGAAGGGGCGCGTGGTGATCCTGGTAGCGGGCACCGGCAATCCATTCTTCACCACCGACACCTGCGCCAGTCTGCGCGGCATCGAACTCGGTGCGCAGGCTGTGCTGAAGGCAACCAAGGTCGACGGCATCTACACCGCTGATCCGAAGAAGGACCCGAAGGCCACGCGTTACGAGAAGCTGAAGTTCTCCGAAGCGGTCGAGAAGAAACTGGCGGTCATGGATCTC
>Ga0247832_1005558_pt1 | contig 14511 bp, 7 predicted proteins | sample LaCruzMarch2015__10_FD_192407 | JGI IMG/M metagenome (GOLD analysis project Ga0247832, IMG submission 192407) | Freshwater microbial communities from meromictic Lake La Cruz, Castile-La Mancha, Spain - LaCruzMarch2015_4m | ecosystem: Environmental > Aquatic > Freshwater > Lake | place: Spain... | reverse complement strand
AGTCGATTATCCCAGTATCCAACACCAGCACCAACGGCAGTGCGAATGTAAGAAAGGCGGCATCGTATCATCATCGGTACTAGTGCGGATATTTGGCGCCGAGGGTATAATTGATCGTGATGTAGAAACGAATACATTTGCACGATTATGTGGCACGACTACTACTACTACTACTACCACGGGCGGTAGTGGTGCCGACGGAACGAACGATAAATTGGTGCACCCCGCTCTGGACATACTTGGACGATTTGCCAATGGTCGTGTCGAGACATATATACCCAATATGCGTCCGGCTACGGTACATAATGACCTGGTCGGAGCTACTGTCGACGTTGAGAAGAGTAGTGCATCTGCTGCTATGAAGAAGAAGAAGAAGAAGAAGGAGGAGGAGGAGGAGGAAGAGGTGAAGGAGGTTGAACAATCACCACAATTATTACTTGGGCTAGAGGTAGCACGCCAAATGGCACGATTGCACTATGGTATGACAACGACACAACATTCGTCATTGGAGCAGCCGTCTACACAACCAACATTATGGAAAGTTATTAACTCGTGGATACATGATCTCGCAACGAAAATAACGAATGAAAAAATCCAACGTTTTCACCGACGGGTATTACATAACATTATTACCGGCCAAGACGACTATTCTTCTCCAACAGAAGAAGAAGAAGAAGATGATGATGATCATTACTATAATAATGGACATCTTGTATCGTACCTATATAATGAGGTAATATGGTTGCAACGGTATGTAGAACGAAACTTCTCTACCGCAAATTGTCCCGTGACACTTTGTCATAATGATATTAATCCTGGGAATATATTGCTACTTGTTGATGACACAACAACAACCTCGTCCGCCACTACTACTACTACTACTACTACTACTGCTACTATAGCACCACCAGTGTTCAATCGAGAAACTGTATGTATAATTGATTACGAATATTGCGATACCAATTATAGCATGTACGACGTGGCCAATTACATTTGTGAATATGCCGGCGGGAATGACAATGGTATACCCAATTATGACTTACTGCCGAGTAATGATTATCAAATTTCATTTTTATGTGAATATATTCGTACACGTAATGAACTTACTAATACTACTACTACTACTCATGATGGTGGCATGTCAGGTGATGATGATGATGATTATTATGAAGAAGTAGCACAGCTATTAGAACAGGTGGAAGTATTTCAAATGGCAAGTTGTTTATTATGGGGTGTTTGGGGGATATTGCAATCTACGACACAGATTATTGATGATAGTGAAACTACATTTACTTTTGATGAGAATTTACAGTCACGGTTAAATGGGGAGGCAGATGTGGATATATTTGATTACTTACGCTATGGCAAGAATCGATTAGCACGTTATCGTTATTTAAAGCAACAAACGACAAGTATCGATTAGGACGAAGTAGAGAAGATAAATTGAAGTATTGTTTTTGGATACATATCCTTTTTGATGTCAGCACCTTATGGCCCATTGTCAGGTGTTTGAGGCACACCCATACTATTTAAATGATTACTCTCCTTCGGACTCCACATACCTAATCTCGTTTCAAACTGTAATCTACGCATCTTCGCAGCACGTCTTTCAATCTTTTGTTCACGTTTCTTCATTGTCTCACAGCAGTATAAACAGAGGAGTGGAAACAATACAAATAGTACATATGTAAGCCACGACAATCCTGACATTGTACCTCTTTCTATTACCAATATCATGTACAAAATAACCAAGGTTAGTGAAAGTAATACTGTTCCAAACCATAGGTGATTACGTTTCCATGGTGGTTCAGACGTAATCAATTCATTGCGGAAGATGAACGATGCCGAGCTCACAATTGTGCAAAATATAATTGATGCCAACATTAGAATTCCGGCAGCATCTGTTGCTAGACCAGAGTAGTTTCGTAGTGCACTACAACGTATGACAGATGTTGTAGCACGTCGAAGATTTACTTTCTCTGCATCTACAGTAACATCTGCTGAATCAAGACAATGATCTAGTACAAACTGCGAATCGAACTCCCACATTAGTTCACCCAACACTATTAGATAAAGGAACTGTGGCAAGATTGCCGGTATAGATGATCGTAGGAACCAAATAATATATTGTCGTCTATTAGACATGAGGGAATACTTAACAGCTAAGTCATTCTTCGGTGGGACGCATGTCATAAACTCCTCTGTTTCATCCGTTGATACCACTAAAATCAAAATGAAATATTAGAGATACTTCAAACACAGCAAAATATACTAGAGATTCAACTTACTTGACAGTCCAATCATTGGAAGTAACATTTGAGTGAAAAGAAAATAACCAATTGTAGGAATGGTCGGAATAGCAGTCGCGACTGTACAAGAACACAGCAGCGTGAAAATACTAAATGAAAGACATCCCGAGAGGTAGAAGGTAACACCTGACGATGCAGCCTCGAGTGAGGCACGTCCAATACGAAGAATTTCTTCAAAATGACGAGTGGCTCGACTGCCACAAAGATTAAACACCGAGGAATGAGCAGAGATACTAGTAACGAATGTTATCTCTTCTTCTTGTAATGCATTCCAATCATCAATAAATGTAACATCCTCGGCTAATACATCAACTCCGATGGCAATGTCGGCACTTGAAAATATTTCTTCGTTCCCCGGAAGATGAGACATGCCTACCGATAGTACAGTATCATTGTAATCTTGAAATACATTGACCATATCTGCTGCAGTCTTCTTCGTTATGTCTGTATACAGTGACACAAGCAGTGGTACATTATCAACTTCTTGTAAATGCCGTCGCACGTCATCTACTCCATGTGGCAACCTAGCGTTGATATCCCAATCAGCATAATTACTCGACATACGATACGAATCAATTAATCCCTCCTCTAATGGACGTAGACTAATAGCACAATTCCACCCAACGTCGATACCCATTTGACTTGCCAATTCTTTCGTGCGTCTCATATTCCTTGGAGAGAAGTACACGAAACGTACACCGGCGTGTGTACATGAGTTGATTAGAGGTTCAATTACTTTTCTTGGTCGTACGGCACTGCCCAGCAAACCAAGAAATATTTGATTCTTTACCAAGCTCCAGTAACCATGTGAGGGGATGTAGGCATTCGCGATTGCATTATCAAGTAAGTATATGGGCACTTCTGTATTACCACCCCAATCAATCTTCTGTTCAGCTGTAAATGGGAGTGGTGCATAACTGAATGCCTGTACATCCAAATCTGATAATTCCCAATTCTTCTGTGTTTCATTGATAATGTTACGTTCAGTAACGCTAAGTGGTGATATGGTAGAGTTCTCACCCTGCCATAAGTCAGTACACATGTGTGTTACGATACTTGAATTACCAATTGTTAGTACTAAATCCCCACCTGATCGTTTATCACGTACAATGATAGCATCAGCATCTGTATATAGTCGACTCCAATTACGATTATCTTCTATTCCTAATGCATGCCATTCCAACTGCAACCGTTGTCGGTGGAGTGATGTTGATAATACATGTAATCTCCGTCGTTCGATGAAGCAACTTAAGTCACCACCACCACCACCACTTTGCATAGTACCATTATTGGTTGGAGTAGTTTCGAATCCAATACATTGAGCAAGTAGCTTTAAATGTTTCCGTTCTCGTTCGTCACGGCAAATATGATCTACAAGTGATATTTCAACTGGAGATAAGTAAGATGATTTGCCATTACTTACATCTGATGATGATCTAGGTCGGTTCATATCGAATGAAACCTTAAGTGATGGATTAGTCATAGTCGGAGAATCAGATCGTTGTGGTTCAATCTGTGTTACTACATCCAACGTTGTTGACTTGTTCCTTGATTTACGTTCTTCAAGTAGAAAACACGCGAGGCCAATACATTTTAGACTTGGTAAATGTTTCCACCATTCAGGATTTTCAAACTGAACTTCTTCTATATCATCTTCCTCCTCTTCGTCAACGCCGCTTACTTTGCGTCGTACTGATACCTCACGATGAATATCATTTCCTCCTTGTTGATGTTGCTTTTGTTGTCGACTAGGTCTGTTACTGCTTTTATGTCGAATATTATTACGTAAACGATACGACCTCATGGTGGTGCGTACAGCCTTGGCGGCGGTGGCAGCTGTGGTGGTTATCGCATGATTGAATCGATAACGTGTTTCCTCATTTGATTCGTCCGAATCCACAGATGCCGACGAGCTACGATGATGATGTCCGGAACCAGAAGACGTAGTACGGTACAATACCGAAGGACGACCAATACGAGTCGGTGTATTCATTACTCCGTCATTGTCACGAGTAGATACACTATTCTCACCATCTTCGTCGTTTTCATCGTCATCATCGTCGTCGTCGTCGTATACAGGACATATATCCAACAGTGTAAATCCACCTTGGCCGGAGGGTATTAATAGCTGCTGTGGCGTAGAATATGGTTCACACGCCAGTTCATCATCCACAAGTGCTAATGCTGTAACTAGACCCAGCTTTTCTAACAGATGCAATGACGCTGGGGGGATGGACAATAATCTATCAGATGTAACTGATGATGATGATGATGGTGACGATTGTTTAGTTTCCAATATCCGTTTATGGAAAGATGTAATTTTTTTGATAAGTGACTTGGTAAATAGTCGATATGTTGATGTTGCCATGATATATCGTAGTAAAAGGTATGGATGTGGTTTTCTTCTTCTGGTATATTCATCATCGCCGCCGCCGCCACCAGCATTCGCTACTAAATTCATACTACCATCATCTTTCGTAGCAGTAGTACAATTACCGTCCGCATGCACAACCGTCTCTTTCCTCTTGGATGCAAGTGGATGAACCGTGGATAAGATACGTGCTATGCCAATACATTCCACCCAAAATAGCAATATAGGCATTGATATGGGTAATACACTTAATGCCGATAGTAATGGTAATGTCCAATTACTAGTAATTTCCGTTCGTATGAGTAGTAGTAATGTACACACTGTTAATGTAAATATTGCATACAGTGCAAGTGTAACACGAGTAGCATTCAGCTGACGTAATACCCGAGGTTGACGCACCATCGTAGTAGCATCGTCATCATCGTGCTTTCGTCGATTAATCTCTTTGCGTAAAAAAGTATCCAAGGGTGTTTCTAATAATATAAATATTTGTACTCCATTTGCTAATAATAGCATTTCATTAGAATGATATGTCATCGTTGATCTACCGGGTGGTAATGGTATTTGTGGTGACGATCCTCCTCCTCCTCCTCCCCCCGTCTTATTTATAACATTTACAAGTCCACGTCGACTAATACCTCCCATACCACCATCTACATTATTATTGTCATTGTAATTATTCAACCCCAATGTTTCTTTTGCCAATAATGATAATGAATCAATAGTTAATCGTTCTCCAGCATCAACAATTATACTACTACTTGCTGTTGCACTTGCTGAATACATATAATACGGCGGCATAGATGATGATGTTGACTGTGATGACTGTGATAAATGTTGTTGCTGCAGGAGTATACATTTCGCGGGAGCAGTATCCCCCACTTTCATTGCAATATAATCACCTTGTACTAATAGTAATGATGGTACACGATACCATTGTCCTCGTTGTCGAGGTTGCTGTTGCTGCTGTTGTGGTTGCAGTGGCCGTTGCAGCTGTTGCCGGGCATCATTACGACAACGGCCGTCATCGCTGTTGTTGAGATTTTGAGCATCGTCATTCTCGGTAGCAGTAGCATCATTGACAGACAGACGATAGGTCGAGTAAACATCTTCTACATTCTTTCGTGGGATAGTATCCCGCACCATTGCACCATCGTTCCGTGATCCTCGCCGTTGTTGCGGCGGTCGTGTCGATGATGTCATCCTCGGAGAATTATCACCACATTGCGGCTGCCGTTGACTACGACTGGTTTTCATTTCCTTTAAGAATGTCGAAACACATCGTTGTCGTTCTATACTCCGATCTGTCTCTCTCGACATTTTCTTACGTCGGTGGGATATATATGTAGAGGCTAGTATTGTTAGTAGATATAATATCGATGCCACTTGCCGTTGGTGCTGCTGCTGCTGCTGCTGTTGGAGTGTAGCAGTAATGATTGGTAGAGTGTAAGAAAAAGCAACGAATAGGATACATAATGGTATGGTCAAGTAGATTATATCGTCTGGATCATCCATTTTGCTACGCAAACTCGAGTAACACTTCCTTCTCTTAGTCGTCATTGTTGCTGCTGCAGCAGCAATGACAGACTTTTCATTTACAACTTTCTTCTTCTTCTTCCTTTGATCTTCACTTTTCCATTGCTCCATTGTTAGCCGTAATCGACCACGAGCTTCGTCCCATGTCAATGGAGGACATTGTTGCGTCTGTGTCTGTGATGGCTGGTGTGACAACACATCGTCCATGATTATTTATTGTCGTATTATTATATCTATCTCCTCTCACACTCTATGCTCAAAATATTTGTTCGCAGAAGTGTGCTCAGTCAATTCGAAATCTGTAATACCTCTAGTTTTTAGCGCGGGACCATGGTGAACCGACCTCCTCCATCATTCACGGCGGTGCGGTGGTCGTGGGCGGCTCGGGGGCTGAGTAGCGTCGTCATCCTCTACTCGCTGGGAGTCGTCTTATGGCAGCACAATCACCTATCGTCGCAGTATGTCGTTATTGATTCCCTCCTCTTGAAGACCAAAGATGTGTACTTCTCGGGTCAATCAATTTCATCGTTGATGAAGATTGGCAACGGTACTACTAATAAAACGAGCTATAATATTGCAACGACGAATGGTGGAACTATACATAGACCTGCATCACTCATTCTGCAAAATACCAAACTACCCGATTGGGTAAAGCAGTATGCAGCTTGGCACAATACACAACGCACACGATTCCTCGATGCAAAACGAAACAATAGTACATCGGCCGATGATATCAAATTCCTAATCTCGCGGTGTTTAGAGAATGATACATGTGGTGGAGCATCGGACAGGTTACAGGACATGCCGTACAATCTCATGCTTGCGAATCAGACTAATCGTATCCTTCTCGTTCGATGGGAAAAGCCGGGAAGATTGCAACACTATCTAGTCCCACCGAAGGATGGTATTGATTGGACATTGGAGGGTGAAATGTATAATTATCTAAAACACGAAAATTGGCATAACAGAGGGAAGGAGACCGATACAAGGTTGCAAATTGTATCCACGATACGCAGAGATAGTGCAGCGCCGATATTTCGTTATTATGAAAATACACAATTGGGACACAAAATATATCATGAGGTATTCCGTTTACTATTTACACCCTCCCCCGCTCTTGCGGAACGTGTCGAGTCCACAATGACATTACTGGGTCTTGTACCCACACACTATTCATCGATACATTTGCGTGTCAAATATCCCCACAAGGACATCAAGGAAGCAACATTTACATTCGAACGGCACAAATCGAAAATAGTCGCATGGGCAACGAATGCAGTTAATTGTGCGGCCGAATTACATCCCAATACTACGATATATGTTTCATCGGATAGTAATGATACCGTAGGATACCTATTGGAAGAATCACAATTTGCAAAACATTACATCGAGGCCACCACAAAACATGCCAAAACACATCCACTCGTTGTAAAACTCGTATCGCGAGATTATTCCAACGAGAATGAACATGTAGCATTCTCTAATGTAAAAGACCCCGACGGGTTCATGAGCGTATTTGAGGATTTAATTATTATGGGATTGGGCAAATGTGTGGCACATGGATTAGGTGGGTATGGTCGGTTGGGTGCCGCATTGAGTGGTGGAGAGTGTGTAATTGCTCATCTTGGACGAAATTCTAAAATTTGCTCCGATGTACTTGCCAAGATACAAGTCTAACATTATCTAGCCTTACATACTTGAATCTGCGTGATATATCTAATATTATAGATCAATGCAGCTGTTTTTACACACTCGAGGCATAAAAGTCGAACAACCAACTGGATGGACCTGAATGAACTCGGTCATATGTAATAGACTGTATTAGTTACAACGAATTATAATTTGAAGATATGAAGAGGTCATGTTAAAATGTGTATTAATTAGAATATCTTATTCTGTGTACACCACTGCAACCACAAAATGACATCATTGTCATGCTCTTCTTTATGATGCATTAGTTCAATGGATGCATGGGTGTTACACACTCGTTTGATTTTTATCACACATCATCTGATCTGGTGAGCTGGAACGAATATGACTGACTTACCATTTGCTGAAGGTCTACGAAATGGCAATGGTTCGATTTCTTGAAGGTGGGATCACGGCGACACTGGTGCGATGCATCAAAGCGTATAGCGTCTCCTGTTGTGGTAACCACTTCTTGTTGATGATCCACCTCCGAACTCTCCGCCTCTTGATCTTCAGGCGGTGGTTCTGACGTTCCCGAAGTGATTGACAAACTGATCTGGTGAGCTCGAACGAATATGACTTACCATTATTTGCAGAAGGTCTACGAAATGGCAATTGTTCGATTTCTTGAAGGTATGCCACCGAGTTTGGATCGGAACATGGTAGACAGAAGCTGCTTCTTGGGTTCGCGGTATAGCTGTTGCGATGCATCGTCTCAATAGACACTCTTTGTCGCATCGATTGCATCATTGCTTCGTCGTTCGGGGCCATGGCGGCGAAACTGGTGCGATACTCCGAAGACTTCGCCCCCCGATGACGTTGACGCTCCTGAAGACAATGATTGACGAATTGGTCCGGCGAGCTCGAACGAATGTGATGCACCATTTGCTGAAGGTCGACGGATGTAACCTCATAGCCTGAATCAGCATGAACCACGCTCAAATGACCCGCGCTCATGACGTCGTCATCGTCGTTACCTTCGTCCGTCATTGACGAGTCTTTTACTTCAACGTAGAGTGGGATCGAAGGAGTACGTCGCCGGGAGACAGGCACTAGAAGCTCGTGTTCACCACCTAAGTTGGGATGATGTGCTGGTGACTCCTTATGAATGGAAAACGAAGATTCAATACTACCAGTGTCGGGATTAGTATCTGTCATCATGTTAAGGTCTTGCATCATATCAAACATCATACGTCTTATGGTTTCAATGTTATACGACGATACGTCTTCTGGATGACGCAATAGCTGATGTTCAAACTCGGGGTTCCTGTAGGATGAAGATACGTTCCTTTCATCAGCAGCAGGACAGATCAAGTTGCTGTCCCGTTCAAGCTTGTTGTAATGATCCATTGACATGGCACTTCTTGGTTCTTATTGTAGTTGTTTGGAGGTAGATTACTACTTGGAAGTGGAAGAGGGGAGAGAAGACAACATGTGAGATCGAACATCATGTCTCACTTTGAGTTCGCACATGGTGTTGGGAAGTCTCGATTTTTGCCATATTACAGCCCCCCCGGAGTTCGCACAGGGGCGCTCATTATTTCATTGGGGCACAGCCAAACCTTAAGTAGGGTTAAGGGGGGTGATACAAAAAGCCTTCCTTTGCCCCCCTCGGTCTGCGAGAGTTGGTGTCATCAAAGCAGGCATCTTGCATCTGCTGATCATGTTGTTGTTGTCGTCAACGCTGATGGTCTTCTTCGTTCACTCATTCGTCGGTACTGCCGCGTCAATAATGCTGCATCATCCCGCCACGGCATCACAAGTAGCATTCTCATCATTCTCATCATCGCGGCGCTTAATATTGGCGAGTCATCATCGCCGTCGCCATCGTCTTGCCTACTATGCGACGACGACGACTACGACTAGTGGCAGTGCGAGGAGTGGAGTGAGGATGTCCACGAATGATGTTAATTTTCGGTCTCCCAGTCGTACTCGCGGCATTGTTCTGTATCATTCGACCCCATTCGATCTGGACACGTACGACAGCGGCGGCAGCAGCAGCGGCGATGACGAAGAAGAAGATACCGACGCTCCTCCTCTCGCCGACGATAACGTCAACGACGACGATTCCGATCGACCGCGGCTAGTGCTCGGCATGAACAAATATTCGCACGACACCACCCTCTGTGCCGCGGATGCCGACACCGGCGGAGTACTATTCGCGCTATCCAAAGAACGACAAACGCGCACGAAGCACGTGGGCGGCAATATCGCCTCATTGGTCGAGTCGTGTCTCGACGAGTTAGATTGCACGTTAGATAATGTCGTGTGTGTAATAATGAATAATCATCATCATCGGATATTACCGCACGATAGTAACGTCGATAACGTCGAATGGGAAATGGGATTGGGGATCAATTACGGCGCAAATGGTGATGATGGCAATGGCGGCAGCAACGACAATGATGATCGTGATTACGATGATGATGGAGGCGGATATGCAGATGAATACAATCTACTAACTTCCGTACCCAACAAGATCGAAATTAGTCATCATTTGGCACATGCATACAGCGTGGCATCGCAGGCACCATTTAATGATGGATTAATCGTTATTATGGACGGTATGGGCGAATCGTACCGTACGATGATGAAGGCTATACGCGAGAATGATGGTACGTATTTTAGTGATTTTAATTTATTACAGCAGCAGCAGCACCAGCACCAGCAACAGGATGAAGGAATACAATTGGTACCACCCGACATACACGAACGTGCATTATATAGTACATATGATTATCGCGAGGCAGAAAGTGTATATACATTTACGAAACAAGATGTCTTGACGATCATACCCATATATAAACGATTCACTCCCGAGAATACATCGCCGGCATTATATAATCATGGATTTGCAAACATGGACTCGATCGGGGCGGTGTATTCACGTGTTTCGTCGCATATATTTGGTGATTGGAATGCTTGTGGTAAAGTCATGGGATTGGCGCCTTGGATGGGCCACGTATGGGATGTAAACGACGACGATGATGATGACGGCGGCAAGGAGAACAATAATGTTGAACATGAGAATGAATATGAAGGACAATACACAAAGGAAGATGAAGGAAACGTGAGAACTATGGTACAAAAGAAGAAGATGAAAAAGTCTCATAGTGCAACAACAAAGCAATTGACATCGATAATGATTAATGAACCCATACTCAAAGGGACATTATATTCCAATACAGCTGCCACTCCAACAACAACGACGACGACGAGCGCGGAGGATAAAGATAGAGAAAAAGAAGACGGAGGCTTGCAAATTAATAGAAGTAGATTGATGGGAATGCCATTAATAGCACGTATCGATTCTGATATGTTCGATAGTAATGGTAATATGGTCCGTAGTAAGAGATATGACTTTGATGATAATGACTATGTGGTACCAACAACTTATAACGACAACAATAACGATGACGACGCAGAAACACCAGTGGCATTAAAGCAGACACCCACAAGAGTTGCACTGGATGCTATTAGTCTTGCATCACGTATACAAACTGATCTCGAAAATGTATGTTTGGACTTTGTACGGCATATGAAAGCACGGACCGAGGAAACGAATTTATGTTTGGCCGGGGGTGTGGCATTAAATTCAGTATTAAATGGACGACTGAGTCGTGAATTAGGGTTTAAACAAACTTTTATTCCACCCTATCCTGGTGATGATGGTATTGCTGTTGGTTGTTGTGCTTTTGGTCTGTTTGGCGGTAGTAGTATTAGTAGTGCTAGCAACAACAACAACAACGACAACAAGAAGCAACTATCATCACCACCATTATGGAGGCAACCCATTACACCCTACCTTGGTCCAATGCCAACATTATCATCAATGAAAGAGTCACTCGATTGGGCCGGTCCATGGATTGATGTTACAACAATCACGAATGAAAATGAACGTAATACAATTATAGTCGATGAACTAATATCAGGAGGTGTTGTTGCAGTATATAATGGTCGATCTGAACTTGGTCCACGTGCACTTGGTCATCGGTCTATACTTGCCGATCCACGTAAGAAGGGATTAGTTCGATATATTAATGAATTTGTTAAACAAAGAGAAAGCTTTCGTCCATTCGCACCTAGCTGTTTGGCCGAAATGGCATCTGAATGGTTCGAGTTGGGTGATAATGATGATGATGAAAATGCTACTATTTTGGACAATAATAATGTTAGTCCATATATGAGTATTACTGCACAGGTAAAGGAAGAGAAACGTTTACTCATCCCGGCAGTTACACATGTCGATGGATCATCACGATTACAAACTGTTACAGCAATAGATGAGCCTATTTATCATCGTTTGATAATGGCATTTTACAAGGCCACGGGTATACCCATGGTACTAAATACAAGTTTTAATACGCTCAAAAGTGAACCCATAGTTGAAACACCCCGTGATGCAATCCGTAGTTTCCTTTCATCAATGGGTACAATTGAATTACTTGTGATGGGTAACTTTGTTATACGTCGACGTGATGCTGATGTAAGTAAATTATTAGGTGAAGAGAAAATTGGTGGGGTGATAACGCCACCATCTTTACCGATAAGGGCTGGGTTTGTGAATTATAAAACAACATTCTCCGTTGGCATTGATGGGGAAGGTAAGAATCATTACAACGACGACGATGACGATGACTCGACGAAGACTGTAACGAAAACATTTGTTCAAATGCCAGATAGACCAATGCACAATGCTAATGACAATAATGGTGGATGGTTTGAATTATTAGACGACCTAGAAGGACAATTACTGGGAGTATGTGATGGTACTATTGGGGTGAATGAAATTATGACACAATTTGCGGCCGTGTCAGAGAATGAAAGCTATGATACAATAACAGATGCTGATCAATATTTGGTTGAAAGTATTATACGTAGATTAGTACGTTTGTATGAACATACCTTGATAAGCTGGTAAATAATTATATGAGTGCACAAAAAACGAGAAAATGTCCACCCAATGTTAATCATTTATCTATTCCACAATGTTGTGAATCACCCCCACAAGACATAAGTGCAGCCAACTATCATCTTTCCTACGCCACAACTCAATCCCATCAATTATCAATACTCGACGTTGAAATACACGACGTTGAATGAATCATTGTTGGCATTGAATCCTCTTCCTCCTCCTCCTCTTCAACCTCTTTGATAGTAATTGATTTGCCACTCCTTACGTTTGTCGACACCATCATTTGCAAATGATGATTTTTGTTGTCGACATATATTCGATACAATATAACAATAACAAAACATGTCCCCTCGGCCACGTAGCTCGCCAAATATGAATTTAAATTATTGAGTTTATATACATGATATCCATAATACCACAATGCTACCGACGATGAACCATAATTACTACCGTCATTGTTGTTGTTGTTGTTAATGTATGTATGTACTATACTCCATAATCGTGACATGTGCCATGCGGTGATAATTACTGGCCATGTGATAACATCTTGTAATAATAGTGTTGTCATCATGTTGTTGCTGTTCATCGTCCCTTGCTCTTTCTTGCCGCTTCCATTATTGCTGGCAGTGGTGGCGGCGGCAGTGGCGGTAGTATGATAATAATATTGCTGTGTATGAATCTTGCAAAGCAGATAGAGGATGCCCGGATGTGCGAATATGTCGAGTATGTGCGATAGTAGTTTCATGATAATTGCAGTGAATGTATCTACTTCTTGATAGGACGGCACGCAGTCTTGTTGTTGTCGTGCGCTGCTGCTGTTATCACCATGTCCAATTACGCCGTTGTCGGTGGTGTTACCCCAAGTAGTGGACGTAAACCCCTCACAAGACTCGTCTTCCTGGATCATAAACACAATCATCGAGTCGGGCATATTACGATACAGCGTATGACACCATGTTCCTTCTGCCAAATAATCATATATTATAGCGGTATACCACCCAATACATATCCCAAAGCCCTGTAATATTAATACTTTACGTAGAAATGGCGCACGTGTCAAAAAGTAAACTACACATAACAGATGAAACCATTTAGTGTAACCGCGATTTAAATAGTACGAGGTTGGTAGGAGTGGGAGGAGGGATACGATGACCCATGGCGATACTGGCCATATCTTCTTCATCATCGTTAAACAACACAAAAAAACACACGGAGTTGCCGGGGAGTCGTTTTAGACTCAGCGTCTCGGCGGGAAGCCAAAAGAGGGCAATCCACGGGAAGGCCATTGTCTTCAGGAGCGTCAACGTCATCGGGGGGCGGAGTCTTCGGAGTATCGCACCAGTTTCGCCGCCATGGCCCCGAACGACGAAGCAATGATGCAACCGATGCGACAAAGAGTGTCTATTGAGACGATGCATCGCAACAGCTATACCACGAACCCAAGAAGCAGCTTCTGTCTACCATGTTCCGATCCAAACTCCGTGGCATACCTTCAAGAAATCGAACCATTGCCATTTCGTAGACCTTCAGCAAATACATATTCGTTCGAGCTCATCAGATCAGTTTGTCAATCATTGACTTCGGGAACGTCAGAACCACCGCCTGAGGATCAAGAGGCGGAGAGTTCGGAGGTGGATCATCAACAAGAAGTGGTTACCACAACAGGAGACGCTATACGCTTTGATGCATCG
>Ga0247832_1005554_pt1 | contig 14525 bp, 14 predicted proteins | sample LaCruzMarch2015__10_FD_192407 | JGI IMG/M metagenome (GOLD analysis project Ga0247832, IMG submission 192407) | Freshwater microbial communities from meromictic Lake La Cruz, Castile-La Mancha, Spain - LaCruzMarch2015_4m | ecosystem: Environmental > Aquatic > Freshwater > Lake | place: Spain... | reverse complement strand
TTGGAAATTTTCAGTGTTCAGTGTTCAGTTTTCAGTGTCCATCCAGCCCACCCGTTCACATTTCACTGAACAAACTGTCCCCGCAGCCGGAAGCAGGCTTTTCGTCTCTTAGTCTCCTAGTCTTTTGGTCCGTTGGTCGCCGCGGCGACCCGTCTCCAGTCTTCGACTTCCGGCTGTCTCTCCGCCCCGCCTCACTCAAGTTTCAGGTTTCAAGTTTCAGCCCTTTCTCCATCCCCCGTGTCCTCCGTGCCCCCGTGAGAGTCCTCTGCTTTCCGGCTGAGCCGAGTCCGCGAGACGGGCCTTAACCAACACTGAACACTGCCAGCCGCGGCAGTTTAGTCGCCGCGGCGACCCTCGCGGCGACGTATTGCCTTCCGCAGCAATTGGTGATACCAATACGGATATGACGACCATCTCGCTGAAGATCGATGAGAAGCTGGCGGCCGGCTTGGATGCGGAAGTGCGCGCGCGCCGGACCAATCGCTCCGAGCTTTGCCGCGAGGCTCTCTCCGCATTGCTGCGCAAGTCCGGCAAAAGCAAACCGAGCTTGCTGCAACAAAGCAAAGATCTGTGCGGAGCAGGATCCAGCGGCAGGGGCGACCTCTCCTCGAATCCGCGGCACCTCGCGGGCTTCGGAGGCAAAGCGCGTTGATCATCGCGGACACGGGCCCGTTGGTCGCCTACCTCGACCGCAGCGACCAACATCATGCTTGGGCCAAGCAGGTGATGGACACATTCACCGAACCGCTCCACACCTGCGATGCCGTGTTGGCCGAAGCGACCTTCCTTTTGCAGCGCGGTGGGATCGCGGCCGGATTGCCGATGCAAATGATCGAGCGCGGCGTCCTGCAGACGGGCTTCGACACCGGAACGGAGGCCCACGCACTGCGCACCTTGCTCGAAAGATACGGTGATGTGCCCATGTCTCTGGCCGACGCCTGCGTGGTGCGCATGTCGGAATTGCATGCCCGCGCCAAAGTTTGGACGACCGACTCCGATTTCATCATCTACCGGCGCAATCGCCGCGGCCTCATTCCCCACATTATGCCGCATTGACCGCGTCACAATCCCCACACCGCCCAAAGTAGAAGCGCCCCTTCCTTCGTGTCCTCCGTGCCCCCGTGAGAGTCCTCTGCCTTCCGGCTGAGCCGAGTCCGCGAGACGGGCCTTAGCCAACACTGAACACTGCCAACTGCGGCAGTTTAGTCGCTGCGGCAGCGCCCGCCGCTTGACACCGCGATGAATGTCTGTCATTTTGTCTGACATGCAAACGGTCACCACACGGGAACTGCAGCGCGACACACGATCGGTGCGCGAGCGCTTGCTCGCGGGCGAAAAGCTCCAGTGGGTGCTCGGCAAAAAGGTCGTGGGCCATCTTTTGCCCGCCGCCGAGGCGACACCAGCGCAGCCTTGGCCCGATCTCATGGATCGCCTGCGCGGCACCTACCGTCGTCCGGTCGGCCGCAAGCAACCGGCCTCCAGGCTGATCTACGAAGATCGTGGCTGACTTCGGCGTCTATTTTGACACCGGGGTGTTGGTGAAGCTCTATTACCTCGAACCCGGATCACAGAAGGTGGCCGCGCGCGCAGCCAAAGAGACATCCCTCCCCTTTCCGCGGCTGGCAGAAATCGAACTCCGCAACGCGTTGCGCGTGCTTCACGGCCGCAAGCTTCTCACTGCCGACGAACTGTCTGCTACGCTGGCCATGATCGACGACGACCTGCGCGCGTCACGTCTTCAGCGCCTGCTGCCCGATCCGGTCTCGGTGCATGAATGCGCCGAAGATCTCTCCCGCCGCCACGCCGCCCGCACCAAATGCCGCGCCCTCGACCTCCTCCACGTCAGCCACGCCGTGGTGTCCGACATCCCCCGCTTCTTCACCGGCGACCACCGTCAAGCTGACTTGGCCAAATGCGCCGGCCTGCATGTCGAATTTCTGGAAGTCTGATTCAGAGGGCGAAGTAGCGGCTTAAGGCGGGACTGAATTAAACCACAGCCGAGTCTGCGAATCGCAACGCAGTGGAGATAGGTCGCCCAAGCGACCAACTGATACCGAGGCTTTGCGAGATAGGTCGCTGCGGCGACCAAACAGCCGAGGACCTGGGTCCGCAGGCAAATAAAAAGCAGGATAACGGCCCGGCTGCCTGTCATCAGCCGGGCCGAGTTCTTTCTCTGGCATTGGCTAACGGCAAACCGCGGTCCCGTTCGGGCCGCAAGCTGCTGGATCCGCACGCTTTGAATGAACAGAATGCAGCTTGACCAAGCTGCAGCAGAAAAGTTTCTTGGGCCATATTGTGAGCAAAAGACGTCCCACCATTCATCTGATCGCAGGACCCAATGGCGCGGGCAAAACAACTTTTGCCAGGGAGTTTCTTCCTGAGGCAGACGTCGTGGAGTTCCTCAACGCGGATCTTCTAGCCGCTGGCCTATCGCCCCTGGACCCCCGCCGCATGGCCCTCCGTTCAGGGCGCTTGCTCCTCGAGCGATGGAAGGAGCTCGTCGATATGCGCTGCGACTTCGCTTTCGAAAGCACGCTGAGCGGCCGCACCTACTTGCACATGCTGCAAAATGCCAAGTAGGAGGGATATCGCGTCCATCTCTGCTACCTATGGCTCCCCAGCGTCTCGCTCTGCCTCCGCCGCATCAAGCAACGCGTCCGTAAAGGTGGTCATAATGTGCCGCCATCCGATGTGCGACGCCGATTCAGCTCCAGCCTGCGCAATGTCTTCGCTCACTACCTGCCTCTGGCCGACCGCGTTGCGCTCTTTGACGCCTCTTCTTCTCCCCCGCGAACTATTGCGCGCTGGTCGAAGAACGGTTTCGAGTGTATCGTTCGTGAAGTTTATGAAGAGGTCCTCCACCAAGCCCAAAACGCCTAAGGGCAAAACCGCCGACGGTGCTGATTTCTTCCGCAAAGCCTCAGCCGCCATGCGCCGCGCCCAGAAAGCCGCAGAGCGCGAGAACGCCCGCTACGGCATGAAACTTGTGCTGGCCGACAGTTAAGTTCGCTGGCGCTCCCGACCCTCGCGACGCAATCCGGTGTAGGAGGAACTGAAATGAGCGACAAAATGTTTGCCAAGTTGGTCGAAAGCATCAAACAAGCCGGGCAGGCTCGCCGAGCGCGCAAGATGCCCGCGCGCTAAGGGCGCACACTCGATTGGTCGAAAGCGCAGAAGGTCGTTTTCCCCGATCTCAAGCCCAGCACCGAGACCATCTCCCTGCGTATGCCCGCGCCATTGCTTCACGCCATCAAGCGCGAAGCCAACCGCCGCGACGTGCCTTACCAAAGCTTGATCAAAGTCGTGCTCGCCGAACGCTTCGCGGCAGCGCTAAACCTTCTTATCGTAATCGGCGTGTGTGCCGATCCACTCCCAAAGAAACATCCCATCGTTAGTAAATTTGCCGAGCGCGCGGTAGTTGATGCCCACGCGCACCGACCAGTTTTCATGGCCAACTTTCTTGAAATGCAGTGAGGGATGAAAAGCGTCTTGCTGCCACTTCCGGTAAGCTTTCCGTGCTGATTCACGAATCTCCGCGGGTAGTCCGCGGTAAAGCTCCCAAAATGTCTGCGTCCCTCGACTCGAAACGGTCAATGCCGGTCCTCGATGATGTCGCTCACCGGACGGGTTCGGCCGGCAGCATATTCCTGCTCGGCCCTCTCATTCATCGCGGCAAACTTGCCCGCGGTGGCGTCCGCCTTCATCTGGCGGTCCCAATCATCGTCCTCAAACGGATGCAGCACCGACATCAACTCGCAATACTCCTGCGGCGCGAGCCGATCGATCGCTTCCTTGATTTTGGTGACTGTCGACATGATTGAACTCCTACTCCATCGGCCGCCGCCGGTCAATCGGCGCCAGCCCGCGACGCCCCCAAACTCGTCACAAGTTTACCTCAGGGGACACCTCCGCAGACTTCGGTCCAAGTCACAGCGGCGCCTCCCGCCGCCTCCCCTCCACTCAGCTCTCAAACTCAGGCCTCATCCCTCCGGACCCGCTTCCCCCGCGCTCTCCGTGCCCCCGTGAGAGTCCTCTGTCTTCCACCTGAGCCGAGTCCGCGAGACGGGCCTTAGCCAAAACCGAACACTGAACACTGCGGCGGAGCCCGCTCCGGCCTACTCACCGCGCAACCTCGCACCTACCTCTGCTTCACCCGCGGCGCCGGGCGCGGGACGCTTAGAGGAACCATGCAGAAGAATTCAACCCCCGATAGCACGGATGGCACTGATCACAGAGGGTTGTGAGACAGCGAGTTTGGGAGCAAAGATCTCAACATTTAGTGAGTGGATCTTGAAGCCAGTCATTGATTGTCATTCCTCTGAAAACCATCCGTGAAATCGGTGTAATCCGTGGTTCAAATGCATCGTTCCGGCTTAGAGGAATTTCCCCGGATTAAGCAAATCCTCCGGATCGAGAGCGCGCTTGATCCGCCGGTGTAACTCGTCCGCGCCGGCCTCCACTGCCTGCGGCCACCAACGCTTCTTGGCCAGGCCGACCCCGTGTTCCCCGGTGATGGTTCCGCCCATGGCGAGCACGCCGCGGAACAAGGCGTCGAGCGCGCGCTCCATGCGTTCCTTGGTCGCGGGATCATCCGGATTTTTCACCATCAGATTGACGTGGATATTGCCGTCACCCGCGTGACCGAAGCAGGCCACCGGAACGTCATAGTCGCGCCCGAGTTGCGCGCCAAACTCGACCAGTTCGACCAATTTCCCCCGCGGCACCACGATATCTTCGTTCAATTTTTTCAATCCGGTGGCCTTGAGGGAGGCGGAAAATCCGCGCCGCAGGGCCCAGAGCCGATCGCATCCTTCGGCCGTGAGCGCGCTCTCCACCGAGACCGCGCGGGCCCCCTTCAAGAGCGCGGTCAATTCGGCCGTCTCCGCCTTCACGCTGGCCTCCTGTCCGTCGATCTCGACGAGCAAATGTGCCTCGCCTGCCGGGATGGCTGTTTCGGTCCCCGCATGCCGGCGCGCCGCCTCGAGGGTGAAGCGGTCGGCGATTTCCACCGCGGACGGCAAATGCCCGTGCGCGAAGACCGATTGCACCGCCGCCGCCGCCGTGGGCATGTCGGGAAAACTGGCCGAAAGGACGGCCCGGACCGGCGGCCAAGGGAGCAGGCGCAAAGTCGCTTCGGTGACGATGCCGAGCAGGCCTTCCGAGCCGGTGAAAAGACCGACCAGATCAAATCCCGTTTTGTTTTTATGGGTGCGCCCCCCCACCCGCGCCACCGTGCCGTCGGCCAGCACGACCTCGAGTCCGAGGACGTAGTGGCGGGTCACACCGTATTTCAAACAGCGCGGGCCGCCCGCATTGGTCGCGATGTTTCCGCCGATGCTGCAATCTTGCAAACTGGCCGGATCCGGCGGGTAAAAAAGTCCCTTGTTCCGCGCGGCCTCTTGCAAATGTCCGGTGATCACCCCCGGTTCGACCACGGCGACGAAGTCCTCCGCGCTCACCTCTTTGATCCGGTCCATCCGCGCGGTCGAGAGCACGATGCCGCCGCGCACCGGAACACAACCGCCCACGTAGCCGTGGCCGGCCCCGCGGGTCGTCACGGGAATTTTTTCCCGCGCCGCGATTTTCATCACGCCGGCAATCGAGGCGGTCGAGCGGCCGAAGACCACGGCCTCGGGCAGGGTACGGGCGAACCACTTGTCGCCCGCCGCCGCCTCGCATGAGGCCTCATCGGTGCGCACGCCGTCGATTCCGGCGACTTGGCGCAACTCGTCGATGATCCTCGCGTCCACGCGCTTACATTCCCATGATCTCGTAGCCACCGTCCACGTAAAGGACCTGACCCGTGATCGAAGCCGCGCCGTCGCTGGCCAAAAAGACGCCGGTGGCGCCGAGTTCGGACGTCTCGCAGCTGCGCTTGAGCGGCGCGTGCTCCTCATAGTGCTTCATCATGGAGGAGAATCCGGCAATACCCCGGGCGGCCAAGGTTTGCACCGGGCCGGCGCTGATGCAATTGACCCGGATCTTGTGCGCTCCGAGGTCGTAGGCAAGGTAGCGGGTCGAGGATTCCAGCGCGGCCTTGGCCACGCCCATCACGTTGTAGTGCGGCACGACTTTCACGCTGCCGAGATAACTCATGGCCACGATACTGCCCCCACCGGTCATCATCGGCGCCGCGGCCCGGGAGAGCGCGACGAGCGAGTAGGCGCTAATGTCCAGCGCAGCGGAAAAGGCCGCGCGCGAAGTGGAGACAAAGTCCCCTTCGAGGGCTTCCTTCGGGGCGAAGGCCACGGAATGGAGGAGCAGGTCGAGCTTGTCGGTGTGTCCTTTCACTTTGTCGAAAAAGGCCGCGATTTCCCCGTCCTTGGAAACATCGCAGGGGTAGACAGGAACGTCTGATCCGAATTCCGAAACCAACTCCTCGACGTTCTCTTTCACCCGCTCGCCCTGGTAATTGAAGATGAGCTTCGCGCCCGCTTCCTTCCACGCCTTGGCGATGGCCCACGCGATACTGCGTTTGTTGGCCACGCCGAAAACCACCCCTGTTTTGCCTTCGAGAATTCCTGTGCTCATAAGGGTGCTATCTTCGCCATTGCGACACCCCGAGGTCAAACCCCGAGCTACTGCATCCGCACATCCAAGCGCACAAAGTCGGCAAGGGCACCGGCCAGACGAGCAGCGACCGTCTGGCGCCCGCATTCGATACGGACGCGACCCGTCATACCCATTTTCAGATCAGGGTCGGGATTAACGATACGGACTTTGGCGAAGTGCGTGTCAGCGAGAAGCGTTTCCTGCCGTGCGGTGCTGGCCGAGACAGCCACGTCACCACCGGCTGCCTCTCGCAGTCCGGCTGGCAATTGCTCGGCGCTGAGCCGCAAGGGGTCGCCAACCACCACGCCGTGGAAAAGTTTGCCGGGCTGCCCGCGCAGGCGAAGACGTGCTCGGGCTCCATCTTTGACCTGACGCGCTTCTTTCTCCCCCAGGGGAACAAGGAATTCATCGAGCATGGGCGGTTGGACAACGCAAAAGACATCCCCTGCCTTGAGGAATTGTCCCGACTTCATCTCCATGTCGCGCGTGGCGACGATGCCGTTGTTCGGCGCACTCAGCACCAGCCGTTCAGCACGTTGCTGTGTCTCGGCCAAGCGGGCGCGAGAAGCGGTTAGAGCCGCCTTCTGCTTTCCCACCTCGGCGAGCGAGGCAGATGTGACCGCTCCACGCAGTGACGCCTCGACTTGATCGACGGCCAACTTGGCCGATTCGAGTGCGGCCGCGAGGGACGAGCTGCGCAGGCGACCTAGGATCTGTCCTGTCGTGACCGCTTCACCTTCTGATGCGAGGACCTCGGCGACAAAACCATCTACCCCGGCCCGAAGCACGAAGTCATTGGCCGGTTCAAGCACGCAGGAACGCGCAATCCAGTGCGGAAAAGGAATGAGTAAAGCTCCGGCCGCAATTGAGGCAGCCAGAGCCAATCCGGCGAGCGCCCGCTTTCGCCGCTGGCCCTGCGATGCGGCAGCGCGTTGAAAAAGTCGGCGGCAAAAATGGATAAAAGGAAAGATCAACGAATTGAGGACCCAAGCGCCGATGAGGAAATTGACCGCCCATTGCAAGCCGTGCGGTTGTGCGACAACCGAAAGAAAACGCCAGACACCGAGAACGACGACGATGAGCCAAGCCTGACTGAGCACTCCATAGCTCCCGAACAACCATGCCTCTTTGCGCGGCACTTCGCGGCTTTTTGTGCCGAGGAGGAAATCACCGACTCGGGAGGAAACAAATTCACCGGACCGCTCGCGCAGGTCGGGCCGGTCGAGCGCGTCGGCCAAAATGTAATACCCGTCAAAACGCATCAACGGATTGCCGTTGAAGAGCACCGTGCTGACGCTGGCCACGAGGAGAAGATTTAGCGCCAATTGGCGCGAGAAACCGTCGGCCATCAAAAGCCAGAGCCAGACGAGCATGGCGGCCACAACCAATTCCGCCACGATCCCCGCCGCTGCCACGGCGATACGTTGGGACTTTTTCGGAAACAGATACGAATCGCTCGCCTCCACGTAAAAAAGCGGCAGCCCGGCCACTAAAGTCGCGCCCGCCTCGTGCACTTTTCCGCCGTAATGCCGCACGGCAACAGCGTGCGCACCCTCGTGAATGACCTTGAGCAGGACAAGTCCGAGATAGAAAAAAAGCAGTGCCTTCCACGAAGCAAACCAACCAAACTCGAAAGCACCAAGCCCTCCGGCCGCAAAGAACGCAACTGCGGAGAGAGCCATGAACAAAGCTGAGACAACGAGGAAAAACGGATGAAAGAATAGCCGGCAGAGCGGCGCCGTCTTTTCCAACAACGAGGAGGGATCCCCGAGTGGGAGGCGCAAAAAGAGGAGTGATACCACCTTGCGCAGGCGCTGCTGCCACTCGCCGAAAACGCTGGTCTGCATTGTCTTCTCCGAAGTTGGCGCACCACCACGGGCCAGCCCGTTGGCCCTCAATTCCCGTGACAACCGCTGCAGCCGCAGGGCCAGCTTTTCGTCATCGAACGTCCGCCAAGAGGCCGGCCCTTCCCGCCGGAGCCGGGCAATCACTTCACCGGGCGGCAAAGATGAATCAATGAGCAGGGCAGCACGGTAGTCATTTTCGGGCAACTCGTAAAAGCGGTGCCCAACAGGGTCTTTGATCACGGCAATCCGCTCCCCGCGACGCGTGACCACAGACACTTCCAGATCCTCTCGCAAAGCGGCAAAGGCCCGCGGCGGTGCGTTGACCGTTCGTTCCGCGATCATGGATCAAAGAAAGAGATGCATCCTCGCCTCGTGCCAAAGCCGCGACAATGCGGAAAAGAGGAGCGGGCGGCGCGGACCCTGGATCTTGGCCATGCCGGAAAATCCCGGACGCACGTCGGCACGCAATACCTCGGGAAGCTCGATACCTCCCAGTGTCACGAAGATGAAGCTGCCTTTTTCTTCCGGATAAACCATCTGGCTGATTTGCCGCGTTGAATCGACCTTTCCCTCCAGCGCAACATCGGACCGCGCCTGCAAAACATAGCGCACAGGCAAAGACCCCGCACGTTTCAGCGCGCGTTGCAGGGATCCGGTGTCACTCTCGTCGAGCTTGATGCGCAGGTCCCATCCGGAAAGTGCGGCAATCTCGCAAATCACCATGCCGGGTTGGGCGACTTCCCCGCGGCGGAGCGCCAAGTCTTTGGTCAACACAATCCCGTCGATCGGCGAGCGCACGGTGCATTGATCGAGGTCGAGGTCTAGCTTGCGCGCTTCTTCCGCGGCACGCTTCTGCTCGAGCTGCGCTTGACGAAAAGCGCCTATCTCGTCGCGTTGCTGTTGCTCGCGCGCCTCAGCCGCCGCTTTGGCTTCGGTTTGGCGCGCAGCCTCGAGCTGGGCCCGGATTTCACCCGCATCGATGAGGGCGACAGGCTGCCCGGCTGCGACTTTGTCGCCCTCGGAGACGAGCACCTCGTCGATACGCCCGCCGATCTCGGCCACGACCGCGCCGCGCTGCGAGGGCACCAGCTCGCATTGCCCCTTGAACGTTTGCGGGAATGGCCAGAGGAGGAAAAGACCGGCAGCACCCACAACTGCTGCAGTGAGCGTCCGTCCAAGCTGCGCCTTACGGCGCGCACCAGGCGAATCGTCCACGAGTTCCGGCCAGAGTTTCTGCCACACCGTGCGGCGCGCGTGAAGAGCATGCGCAACGAGCGGGGCAGAGGTTTGCATGATTGCATCCTGCGCTGATCCCCACCGTCCCTCAGCGAGCAAACCAACATGACGGGCGGAAGAGTCGTCATGCCAGCGGGCGAGCGGCGCACCAATGATGTCCGCGATCTTTTCACCGGAGACCGCCTTTTCAAATGCCACGACAATTTCCCTCGTTGCCGCACTGCGTGCATCCACGGCACGAACGCCTGAGCAGCCCAACACGCGCCATTTGCCCCGCACACGCTCGACCAAAGAGACGCGCTTGGCGCCGAGCGCCGCTTGCAAAGCATCGGCCGCGGCGCGCGCCGCATCCGTCTTCCCGCGAGAGCCGACAAGACCAAGAGCCAGCGCCGAGAGATACGGTTGACCATCGCCGGCCGGCAATCGGATTGCTTTGGCTAAAACCGGAAGACTCTCGAGCAGAATGTCCCGGTGCGATCCGCAGGCTTCGACCAGTTCGCTGCCGCCGCTGAAGGCTCCGACGCCGAGCAGAGAATTCCCTTCGACCACCGGAACAAAAACCAACTCGCGCGGCGCGTTCCCGTTTTTCGAAGTCACGCGCAACGCATTGCGTCCGGTCGCACACCGCATCACCGATGTCTGGAGGGTTTTTTTCCAATCCTCGGCCGGAGTGTCCTGCGGTGCCGCGAATCCGGAGGCCCAGGCAAGACGCATTGAACCGCCCTCCGCGGCAGCCCAGAAGGCAACACCATCGGCCTTGAGGGCGCGGCCCAAGGCCGCAGCCAAGGAGGGAACACCGGCAATTGTTCCGGAGGCGGATGCCATGATCTGTAAACGCTACCCAGACACCGAAAACAAAGCGAGGCAGACCAAAGGCCTGCCTCGCCAGATTGCCAAAGCTACGCGCCTTAGAGTGTGGGTAGAGGACGGCGAAGGGCCGGGGCAGCCGCGCCGCCGTGCACAACGGTGCCGGCAGCAACCGCGCCAGCAGCCGCGGTGGGTGCATCGACCTTGATGCCGGAATTGGAGGTAAGTCCGGTCTCTTGTGGGGATGCGGCCGCATGCGGCAACGCGCTGTCAGGCGCCGAATCATCAACCGCAGAGGATGGAGCAGCATCACCGCCGCTTGTGTCCGTGGAGCCGCCGGTGCTGGAAACCATGGACTGCGGCAGATCATCGGAAGCGGGCAAAGCCGCTTGCATCTGCGGCGCCTGCAGCGATTCGGACGGAGAAAGCACGCCGAACTCCACAATCAGCGCCTGGTTAGGCGTGGGCGCGAGACCAGCCGCAACGTTGCCGAAGGGCAATGCTGCATCCGCAACCGCGCCACCAGTAATGGCGATCTCTGTCGGCAAATCAACAGCACCAAGCTGTGCATCTGAACTAGGCAACGAAACAGAACCGAACTCGGGATTGTAGGCGTAGACATTTTCGCCGGAGACGACTTGGCCGCCTTCGAGGACGACATTAGAGCCGTTGGAGAGGGTTAGAGTATTGGCATCGTCCTGATCCACAGTTCCACCCCTCATCCACTCTGCGGGAACTCCGGTTAGACCATTGCGTGTGTCCGTGATGACTCCCGTTGTCTCGAGGAAGTCCTTGCCTCCGGAATAGAGGTTATCGGAGACCACAGTTCCGTATTCGCCATCGCCGGCTCCACCCAGGTTGATGGATCCGTATGCGCCATCCTGGCCATAAACGTTCAAATACCAATTGTCGAAATCAGCCGCCTTGCTCGGCGTGCCGAATTCAATTTCACCGAAGTAGCTACTTTGGGTAACGACTTGGATTTCCATCATATCCGGATCCAAGCCGCCCCAGTCAGGATTCTCGCGGAGAAAATCCTCGTAGCGCCCAAGTAGTTCTTGAGGATCCAAGGAAGACGAAAATTCCTCCAGGTCGATGCACCCACCGGGAACAGGCAGAACACAGATCTCAAACCCCTCTTCAAGACCGAAAGGAATCGCCTCGCCCTCACCGAGCTCACCATCAACAACTTCATCGACCGAATTCTCGATTTCGCCTTCAAAAACCGACAGAAAGAAATCTTCTGGCAACTCACAAAGTATCGGCCTCAGCCACTCCTCGGGAATTCCACCCTCGGGGAACATCTCGCAGGAAATCATCTCGGGCATTTCCTCGGTGACGACGAGTTCCCCAACTTCTTCCGCTCCCTCGGACACGGGCCCTTCAACGTCAGTCGCCGGCAACTCCACGGTTTCAGGAAGGCTGACTTCCCACGCATTGCCGCCGACCCCGCAGTTAAAAATTGCAGGTTCAACCAGTTCAGCCGCTGGCAGGGCCTCCACAAACTCCGGTTCGAAAGCCGCGATTTCCGGTGCTGCTTCGCAGGCATCGGGCGCCATGGCAGCCAAGCCTTCGAGGCCGGGGGCAACGCTCGGGACACGCTTCGGGGCAAGAGGAGTAATAATGCGCTGGGAGGCAATATCTTCGGTTTTGGAAGGGTTGTTTTTCATATTTTTAAAGTCTTTGCGGTTAAGGTCGTCGTAATAAGGACGCAACTGCCCGCGGATTTTGTCTAAAGCGTAGCGGAGGCGGCTGGCAGCCGTGTTGAGGGAAATCTTCTCGAGCTTGGATATCTCATCCAAAGTTCTTCCATTCAATACTTTGTGTTCAAAAGCCACCCTCTGTTCGGCGGGCAAGCTTTCCAGCGCCTTCGCGATGGCCTTGCGAAGCGCAGCGTCGGTCGGACCAGGGTTCTCGGCCGACGGGGCCTCGGCACCCGCCGCAGTGTGGTAGGCCGAGCGGGTGGCCGAACGGCGAGCAAAATCCACGGCGATCCGTCGGGCGGACACCGCGAGAAAAGCGCGCGCATTGTTCATCTGGACCATAAGTGCAGGCGAGCCGGCCAATCGGCGAAAGACTTCCTGCAAGACGTCGGACGCCATTTGCGCATCGCCGCACCACCCCGCGAGCATGGTGTGCAGCGCTCCCGAATGGAGCTGCCAAAGGTTGCCAAGGGTAGCCGCCTGGGCCGACGTGAGACGGACCTCCACCCTTTTCCGGGGTCTTGGTGCATTGCGGCGCTGTTTGGATTGCGGTTCGCTCACGAGGAATCAGGCAGCACAGCGATACCAGCTCGGCCAGCCTTAGTTCGGACCGGCTTCGTTCTCTTCTTTTTCCGGTTTGGCCGCACCCAAGATGGAGCCGAGGGTAAACCTCAACTTAGCCGGGACTCCTGAAGGGATCGCGTAATCATCGTTCTCGACGACAAGCCTGACGCGGAAGAGGCCGCTGCCCGGGTCGGCCACCGGATCGACGTTTTCAACAACGGCCTCGCGCGTGTTCTCGCCTGTCTGCGGAATTTGGACCTGCGCCATGCTGCCGCGGCGGATCATACCCAGCCAACACGATTCCAGATACGACTCCGCGTGGAGCGTGGCGAAATCGACCAACTCCACAATCTTCTCAACGCGCGCCACGGTTTCGCCTTGCTCCTTGAAGACCCGCAAAACGCAGCCGTCAAAGGGCGCCACAAGCGTCTTTTCGGCCAGAACGGCTTGCGCGCGCTGCGTGGTGATGACGGCAACGTCGTGGTCAATCTGTTTTTCCCGCGCTTGGTCTTCGCTCACGATCGCATCAGCCCGCAACTTTTCGCTCACTTTCAACCGGTAGTGGGTGAGTTCAAGTTCCTTGGCGGAACGATCGCGGTCCAAAGCCTCGGCGGGACTGTACAAGATGGCGAGGACATCGCCTTTTTTCACGAAATCCCCTTCCTTGACGCGCAACTCGCGGAGGGTGGCTTCCATCGGCAGACTCAACCTGACCGAGCGGGCAGGCAACAGCACCGCGTCCGCTTCGACTTCGGTCGGAAGAGGAGTGCCTGCCTCAATTTGGGCCAAAAAAACCCATGCGGCGATAAAGGCAAAAAATGCGGGACGCACTATCATAAACCACCAAATACTCATTGGCAGGGAAAAGACGCGCGTCCAGCGAAATTTCGTCTCTACAGAGTAGACCCCTGTTGATGAATGCGCGGACTGACCTTAAGATAGGTCGCCATGTCCGCCTGCTGCCAAAGCATGACCCCCGGGGGCGAAAGCGAGGAACTTGTCCTTAATCGCGAGGCCAAAACCTGGCTGCGCTTCGGTATGGCCGGACTCCTCGCCGCCCAGGCCATGATTTTCAGCCTCGCGGTCAACATGTCGCCGGTCCAGGGCAACGCCCGCTGGATGATCCACGGGGCCCTCGCCCTTTCGGCCCTCGGTGTATTCCTTCTCGCCGGTCTCCCCATTCTCCGCGAGTCGTGGGCCGCGCTCCGGCGCGGGCGGATTGTTTTCGAGCAGTTTTTCCTCCTCGGCATCGTCGGTGCTTTCCTCGCCTCGGTCCACAGCTCGATCACCGGCACCGGCGGGGTCTACTACGAAATTGTCGCCGTCCTGGTCGCCATCTACACCTTCGGCACGATCCTCGCCCGCCAACGCCGCGATACCCTCCGCCGCTCGATCGAAAAAATCGGCGCGGCCTTCGATTTTTGCGAGCGGGTCGACCCCAACGGCCACCGGGAACGTGTCACCGTCGACCGCATCGCGCCCGGCGACCAAGTGTTGGTCGGCGCCGGGGAAGGCGTGCCGATTGACGGCACGGTCACCGACGGAATCGCCCTGGTTTCCCAAGCAGCCCTAACCGGCGAGCCCTATCCGGTGGTCAAACGCCCCGGCGACAGCATCCTGGCCGGAAGCCGCGTGGAGGACAGCACCCTGCGCATCGCCGCAGTCTCGCGCGGACGCTCCCGCCGGCTCGATGCCCTCCTCCGCTCGATCGAGGAAGCGCGCAAAAATCCCGGACGCATCCAACGCGAGGCCGATCGCCTTGTCTCTTGGTTCCTCCCTCTCGTGCTGGTCATCGCTGCGCTGACCACCCTCGGCT
>Ga0247832_1005552_pt1 | contig 14528 bp, 10 predicted proteins | sample LaCruzMarch2015__10_FD_192407 | JGI IMG/M metagenome (GOLD analysis project Ga0247832, IMG submission 192407) | Freshwater microbial communities from meromictic Lake La Cruz, Castile-La Mancha, Spain - LaCruzMarch2015_4m | ecosystem: Environmental > Aquatic > Freshwater > Lake | place: Spain... | reverse complement strand
AGTATGGACTATTTCTATTGGACGCGCCGTCGACTGTGGCGTGATAATAGTGTGAAACACCCATAAAATATGCCTGAGAGAGTGCGCCAGACATGGATATCATCCATTAATACCATCACTTACGAATAGAATGAGTCAAACAACAATCAACTTACAAACGAAATTGTGCATGTAATCGACAATCAACATTTTCTACTCTACTTGGGATCGTATTAAACATGTGATGAACCAGCAGAGCTGAATCTGCAATTTGCAGCTTGGACAGAAGACTCTGGTACTCTAGAGTATCTTCATTCTGGCTGTATCATGGCGAGCAAATGGATTGAGGATCAGGTCGAATAGATGGAGATTGTCGATTATTGTATTGCGATTGTTTTAACTATTAAAACTTATTGTAGTGATAAAGAACAATAAATTGTGTATGCATGACAAATATGATCATATTTTTTTGTCAATGAGCCCTGAGCACATCTATTATGATAGAAGCTATAACTTACACTCCCTCTGTTTTATTTTCCATCCCCAATCTACTATACTATCCCTCTATTATCTTGTCAAATCACAGCTAAGGTGTCACCATTGTTACTATACTTGTTTGTCTTGGACTTGGGTATATACTTAATTTCTCTAAAAGCCTAAGCCATGATAACCCCCACCCACTTCTTAATCATAGCAGATCTACTTCATATGTATAAAAAGTATTACAGCACCTGCTACTGTGCTAGTGGTAAAAAGGATACAACCCCAACCTGTTATTGATATCTGCTCTCTGAGGTAACCCGTAACCTGGTAGGACAAACACTAGGGCAAAGGTGGGATTTGATAATTGAGACCAGTCCCACACTTCATACTTATTGTAGGTCTTCTTCATACATATATAATGTGTGTCATCACCTGCTTCTGCGGCTACAGGTCATAAGGATGCAACTCAACCTGATATATGCTTAGTCTCACAGTCCACAGTCAAAGGTAGAGTAGGTGATTCACTTGGTTTTGCCGTTCTACTGTTACGTATGATTGAGCCCCCCCATTCCCTTCATACTCATAGCAGGTCTTCTTTATACATATATTAAGTGTTTCAGCACCTTCAACAGTGGCTACCGGTCATAATAATGTGCATTTGGCGGGAGGACAACATTTCCCTTCCTCGTTCTGAGAGATCCTGCCCTTGACTCATCAGCAGAAACGCATGATTGACTAGGGAGAAGCCGTTTTCATAGTAGAACGTTTCTTTTCTTATTAGATTTCACTAAGAATCCAGATTCACCCTATGGTACTACCTAACAAGCAATGGTTCCCTTTTTGCAGTATTTACCATATCGATAATAAACTAGAAAATTGAAGAGCATGAAACCAATTTTTAGTAGAGATATTATATGCAATGGACCACCTTTCTCCTATGTGTAGTCATACATCAAGGATCACGTTTTGGAGACACGTCATGTTCAGGCTTCGACGACCCTGGAGTACCAATGGGAGTACCAACTAACGATTTGCGCAACCTCCAACCCTTCTTCGATTGAACTGCAAAGTCCCAATGCTCCAATTCTTTCCCTGCATTCATTTTTCGGAATTTGCGAACACGATTGTCACCCCTAACCTCAAGAACTACGCGTGGCCAAACATAATCATTCATAAATTGTCGCTTAACAAAGCTCGTGGGGTACATGTAATGTCCAACATCATCACGAAGTAGCAGTGCAGCGTAGCCTGTGTCATCGTCACATTCGCATAGACGATCATATGCAGCCTCTCGGACAATCCCAAAGAGCTCTCGTACTTTGGCATTGTGCCTACGTCTACGCTGCACAATCCGAGCGACGTATGCGAATCCCATGACACAGAATGAGTACATTGGATATTGCCACACAATGAACAAGGCAATGGTGGCCAAGTATTTCAAAAGTGCTAAAGCCGAGTGGAGAAAATAATCAAACATTTCTCGACAAAATAGCTTCATTTTGCAGCTAAAAGGAAAGGGAAGTGAGTCTGGAGATACAATATCACCGAGACCGATACCGTCAAGAACATCATTGTCATTGCCAATCAAAGATCCGAAACGGACCGAGTCTGAATTGAATGCCGGGAAAAGCCAAATAAGAAGATCTGAGTCAAATCCTTCACCTTGAAAAACCTGCAAATTTGAAGTCACCGTCTCTAAACTAAAGAGAGGAAACGTTTCATTTTGCAACAACACACCATGCACCTCTGTACCACAGAAATAATCTGCTGTCATACTCACGAGAGTGTCTTTGACAGTTTCGACTAGCTTCTTTGTCTGTGGACCTACCACACAACTATCGCCCTTTTCACTAGGAACAAATAGATTCCGCCCGGCGAGTGTCATTACATCATCAGTGCAGTCGATCAACTTCCCTCCACGACATCGACCCCAGTGGGGACATTGTTGGTTCTTTCCTTCGCACTTTACTTCATCATACAAAGTTTGCTCACCGTCATCATGAGCAAGTGCATCTTCTGAAATTGGATAGTCCATAAAGCAAGATACAAATTCTACCTCCGGCGTGATAGATTTAGTCGAGATATTGGTACTAATCGAAGTAGAATAGGTCGAACAAAGGTACCAAAACCCTATTCCTAACTCCACAAACATAATTAGTGCTCCGAAGCCGATGAGAGACTTCTTCAAAATAGTGAATGCGTTGGATGATTCAGACAACGTGGTAGTAGCCAAAGAAGCCGGAGCACCTACTTCCGACGTATTCTCGCCTGCGACAGTCGATGTAACCACATTGGTGGAGTCATTTTTGCTACGATTAACTGGGACCGATTTTGTAGCTGATCCGGAAGACACACGCAACTTATGCAATGTGGCAGAGTATGGAATCGATGGTGGATCAACAGACTTATCCCTAAATCTATCGGCATTGACCGATGCAATCCTATCCATAGTCCTTCCTCGGACGCCACTATTGCGTCCGTCATCCTGCATTGAGACAGATGATGCTTCCGTATTAGTATGAGAACTATGTATGCCCATCAACATACGTTGCTGTTGACTGGTAACAGTTTCAGTTGCCGACGATACGATTGCCTTGGCACGCGAAATTGCGGTATGCAACAGCCCAGTCTCAGCCTCAACCGACATGGTAGGTGGACCTGCGTAAACATGATTTGCGTTCCGATTCAAAGCAGGAGGTGAGGACTTGGATTGAACTTCATTGCGACCTGGAGGGCAGGGTTTAGTTGCAGTAGAAATGTCTTCGTGTGATCCATCAGGATCAACCGCGCCGACACCATCCCTGCGCAACGACGTTTGAGCCATTTGATCCTCTTCTGCATGTCGTTTCTTTAGAGCTAGTTTCTGCTTCTGCTGCTGCATCATCGGAATGAAGGATGACAAGGGGGATGCCACTGCCGCTGGTCCCCACTTGGTAGCTGCTGACGCCATTGACGCTGAGGCGGATGCAATCACGGACGGAGCGGAAGCCGTCACTGACAACTGTGGTGATAGTACATCAAATGAATAATTCGGTGGTGCTGTTGCTGTATTTTTAGGGGGTGGACTCTTACGTTGTTGCTTGGTCGCCATACGTTCCTCCTGCAAGGCACGGATTGCGGCAAGTCCCTGTCCCCGTTTACGTTCCTTCGTGGATTTTGATTTTGTGGATTTCAACCTAACTTCTTCAGTTGATCCGTCGTCACTACCTCCCGTCATTGTCGTGATAGTTGCGGCCTCCAGTGTTTCATCGTCATCGTCGTCATCGTCGTTGTCCTCCTCCTCCTCCATCGCTGTAGACTTTGCGGACGACGCCCTACTCTTTCGTGCCGCAAGAGCAGAGCTTTTCGATGATACCGAGGACGTTGATGCCGGCGATGCAACCGCGGTAGTACCGGTCGACTTTTTGCGAATAGTAGGCGTCGCCCTCTTTCGCGTAGCAGCCGTACTAGTTGTTGATTTGGAGGTAGCGGAACCCACGGAAAATGATGGTGAGGATGCTCCTGCCGCCATCATCGCCGACGATGTCACCAAGGACGATTTGGACTTGGCCGCCACGCGAGCATCGTGCCATGCCTTTGCTTTCGCTTTTGCTTCAACCTTTGCCTCCGTCCGGCTCTTCTTCTTTGGAGTACCGCCATCACTACTGTTGTTGCCGTCGTCGACCTTGCGTTTCTTCGGTGGCATCGTTGTAATAGTCAACCAAGGGAATGACGACAGGGGGTAAACGGCGCGCCTGACCCGCGATCGACCACTACCGTCGCACCAAAAAATCAACGCGGAGTCGTTTTAAACTCAGCGTCTCAGCGGGAAGCCAAAAGAGGATAATCCACGAACCGAAAGGGAGAAATGAGTCGCGCTTCTCATCAATAAGCAAAAGATAGTAAAAGAAATCTAAACATCACTACCGTTAAGTATTTTTTGTCATTATTTGGACGAATCGTGTTTCTATTGGGACAAACAAACTGTCCGGGCCTTCGGACGCTGTGTCCAAAACGACCGCGCGGTTCACTCGAGACCTTCGCACCGTATGTGACAAAAAATCAATACAAGACCTCCCAAAAAACTCAAATACGCATGCATTGGTGTGAACTTCCAATCTATTGCCAACTTGAGGACGAAGGGAGCGGAAGGTGTGTAGGTGGGGGGGTCGTCGTTCGTCATGTCGTCATACTCAAATAATGATGGACGAGTGGGACTGAATCTCCCGCCTCCCGTAGTCGATCCGGATGATCCATTATTGATAGCACAAACACTCACATATGTAACCGATGATGGGTCAGTACTGCTTAGCTTTACACCGGCTCCTTTTTCATTTAGTGAGTATTGTATATGTATATATATATATATGTTTTGAATGCAGATTTAGTTTTTTCGTCGCTGTACCTCTCTCATCTCCCAACGATTATAATGTTTCATCTTCGACAATATTACATTGATGATTATATCACTGATATATATATACATTATGTACCATCAGCATTCAAAGTCCGATTCTTCATCCTAGAGGCAATATTCGTCGCATCACTAATAGCCGCAGTCCCAATAGGTGCACATGGAACAGTAGTGTCAATTTCCATTGGGAATCTCGTTGCCGTGGCATGGTTTTGGTACAATTCCGTACGATGTGTTGACATTACATCCGAGGGTGGATTACGATTTTGGATAGGCAATGTAGAAATAGATGTCCCATATGATAAAATTGTAGGATTGCATCGATTACACGGTACATGCGGGATATGCAGTCCGGCATTCTTCCCCCATCGTGGATTACTGACGAACCCAACCGACGGTGTGGCAATAATGACGAGTGTACCGAGTACGCCATTCTGGGCATGGCCACGAAGTGCCGGACGACCAGAACGACACTTAGGACCCATCTACTGTCCACGATTAAAAATTGTATTTTCACCCGCGGGGGGTGGATTAAATTTCATTAGAGAAGTTGAAAATGAAATGCATGGTAATAATGATGATAATGATGGAGGGGGGAGAAGAGGGAATCATGGGGGGATGATCCAACCACCATCGTATGATCCCATATCTAACAGCAAAAGTAATGGTGGAGGGGATTTCTTTGACGTATAAAAGGGAAAAAGTATTTGTTTTGGGAAGGGGTCTCAACTATTTACCTTAATAACATGAAGGAGTGCCTATGTACAGGGGGTTGTGGGCTTATTTGTGAATGGAAAATGTGGCAACTCTGATTTTGGATTATTATGATGCAACAAATTATCTCATAGGACGAACAAAAATATACTTTTGTGATAGCAATAGGGGGGATGCTGGAATGAATCAAGATACTTGATTCTACCAACATTGTTTGAATTTATGTTTTGAATTTGGTTCATGGGGATTCGACCAAGCCTGTTAGGCCTGCTTTGATTTTTGGCAACACTTTTGTCCACTATGTCTACCAGTCATACCTATTAATTGTTAGTTGTCAATCACTACATGGTCTTTGCACTTACGAGCTTCTAGCGGAAAGATACTCTATCATTTCTCTTCTACCATTCCTTACCACTGCACAGTCCAATGCCTTGTGATGATCGTAATCCTCGCACGTTAATTTGGCACCATTCTGTATCAGCAGCTCAGCGCATTGTGTCCCCTTCCAGGATTCCATGTCATTCTCATCCTCTGGCATTGCCAATACACAAACGTGCAACGCCGTTCTTCCTCTCTCTGCTTCGTTCCGCCATTCTACACTCCCTCCTTTGGCCAACGCTTCTTGTATAGCTAACAAATCTCCACGTTTTGCGGCCTCGTACATTTCGACACTGATCTTGGCCTGACGATCGTCTGGGCCGCCATCCTCGTCATTGTACTCAAGGAATCCCTTCCAGACGTATTTGCTCTTGATCCATTCCTCCTTGGCCTTACGAGATGCACCACCTGCTGGTTTCTTCCAACCCTTTTGATTATGAAGACCAGCCTCCCATGTGCGATTGACAATTTCATTACCCAGCTCTATAAGGAGTTTGTACTCGTATTTCGTCAAGTCGTCCATTCGGAGGGATCTCACCTGTTAAAATGCAAAGCTCATTAGCCGAGAAAAAAAGAAGAGCTCGACCCAGCCTCCAATAGGTGAATTTTAATAAGTAACATAAACTTACCTTGCTAACATGCACCCCAAGAGAGCGATGGACGCCACTACACTCGATGCAGATCACTACTCCTAAATTTAATGATACCCAATCTGGATTAATGTTATCACAATCGGCACAAATCGGATTGGCATCGAGTATCTGAGGCATCAAAATACTCTTACTGTCGTCGAAGAGTTGCTTCTTTGGCGATGAACGCTGAATAGCAATAACATTATCTTCGTCGTCTTCATCGTAGGATATGATTTCAGTTTCTACCTTGTCCTGGCATTCTGAAATTCGTTGTGGCATCGTCCCACGTCCATATTGCTGTTCTATACAACCACGTATTCCTGACACCCACATTTTATAATCCACCGGTCCACATGCTTGAAGAAGACACGCCCCTTTATTGTTAGGACTGATAATCTCGAAACAAAATCGTAAGTTGGGATTATTCTTCGTTTGTGATTTGCAATTAATCTCTCTCACGGTGCATAACATTATATCACAAACTTTTACACATTCCATCCATTCACCAGTATCACCCTTCTTTGTTGTTTCCTCTCCCCCTTTTAAGTAGTATACACCCTTGTTATCTAATATGAACCATCTTCTACTCCATTGATTTAATGATAATCTATTCGTACTTTTCTTATATAGCCAACTTTCAACAATAACCCCGTTCGTAGGTTTACGTTGATAGAGAGACCCAATATTCAATTGTCGTGGTAATTCCCAAAATCTAACATTACTTTCAATTTCTTCCAATGTCGATGGATGTCCAGACAGCATGCGTTCATCTAAGTCTTCCACTTGGCCCCGATGTAGGGCTAACGCAATCGCGCCGGCATTCACGGCAGCAACGCCGACTTCGCCAATAGCAGCAGTAAGTCTCTTCTGCTTCGTCTCCCATGGTGCTTGTTGTGCATCATGCTTCTTGCGGGATAGGGCCTGTTTCTCCTGCAATAGTGTTACATTCGGGGTAACACTATCAATAATATCTGAGCACTGATGCAAGTATGTCCGTAGTCCGTTCAAACTCGCAAGGGCGCTTTCACCTAACTCAAAGTTCCGTCGTGTCTTGATGGAATCGAGTTGTCGTAGTAATTGAAAACGCTTTAATTCTGCATTCGCTTGAGTAAGTTTAATCTGCTCAAGATTGTGCCTTAAGTTGGCCGCGGCCTCCGCAGATGCCAACGATGGGTCTCTCTCGATTTCATCATCCTTATCACTCCCCGATGCACGATGCTGCATCATATTGCGAAAGTTCTTCAATTTACCCTTCACCTCACCGGTTGTATTATTAGTATTCCCCTCCGAATCCGTAGTCCAATTCTTAAATTGACTACCCACGTGATCACTAAGCTTATTCCACGAGGCAACAAAGTTCTGTTGATCATATGCCTCTGCCGACTCTACATCAATCCCACTAGCCAAATTCGCACGTTCGGACCATCGACCATGCATATATCGTGAGAATGACTGTTCGGCATTCTCACTCATTACTTCCCCCTCCGTCCGTAGACGATTGGTCTCGTTCAGTTCCACACCGGCAAATGCCTCCAACGACAATGAGAGCGATGCCTCGAGACTTTGACATAAACTCGATTGTGCATCGGCAACCTCATCGAGTATTTCACCAAGAACAGATAGGACGGATACCATTTCATCACCAATGCTTTGTCGTCGTTCGGTCATTATTGCTGCCAGGTGGTCATTAGAGTTGGTGGTATCATCCTTCGACGTTCCATTATTATTCTCCGACGACGACGAAGATGATCCGTTGTTGCCACTACTAACGGGGTTAAGTCGACACGCCCCGCTAAGTCGACGTGTGGCCTCGGCCATTAATGCGCCACATTTACCAAAAGTCCGTGCTCGTGCCGATATATCACGTAGTGTTTCGGTAAGGACGTGTAAGTCATGCATCTCTCGATCGATGTAGGATTGAAGATAGGGTGAGTCGGATGTGAAGGAGGGTATGACAGATGATTCAGGAGACGACGACGACGATCGTCTATTGGTTGCTGATCCTGCGGCTTCAGATCCTCCGTTTCCATCACGAGTTGCGCACTGCATTTGAAGAGGTTTGGGAGATGCAGCACTCGGTGTTATCGTTGAAGGAGGAGGAGGTGGTGGAACTGCATCGACAGTGGACGATAACGATAGTGGCGGATCCGTCGCATCATTGGTGGGTAAAGACACCATCACGAGAGATATTCATCTGCCTCAGCCAGCGTCGTTCGCTTGCTAGGCTTGAGAAATACCAACTTTTCATTGAAAGGTTTAATACGAGTTTAAAGTGCACACAGCTTGTGTGTAATTTAAACTCGTAGTTCGAGCCCTAAAACCAACGATCAATGATGAATAGTCTAGGGTTAATCAAGGTTTCATTAGGGTGATTGTACAGCGGAATAGTACAAAATCTGTGAAAGGTTTTTCTCAGCGTGAAAAGTTATTCTCAAGCCTAGCTTGAAGGATGAAAGCGCAGTATTATTTAACCCTAAGGTGTATTCTAAAACCCTAATGTAGGAATCTTCGCTCTGCGTCTGCGTCGACACGACCTTGCTGACGGCATTGTTGACATAATTCGTTATAGCGGTGAATAAATAATATACGAAGATTGCAGATAGATAAAGCCATGTGTGCGGCTACCGGAGAAAATACATCGCTCGTGCCTGACGGTGCTCGCAAAGCTTACGCTGGATTAGACAATGATGCGTCGAGGCAAGTAGTATGAACGAACTCTGTGGTTGTATTACTTCACACTCCACGTCCTGTCTTCTAATTTGTGAACACTCACCCGCAATTACTACACTTCTATCCAACCTGCAGAAATTATCATGACACTCGACATGATGTCGTAGTGGAAAGGAATATGGAAATGCACCAGACCGAGGGTGGTTTTCTAAAACCTTTAATTTTTGGTGGTCTCGATGGCATACTAACATCCTTCGCCATCGTAGCCGGGGCGGCGGGAGGGAATATGCCCATCCCCGTAGTCATTGTATTAGGATTCTCCAACATTCTTGCTGATGCCCTGGCAATGGGGGTGGGTGAATTCCTAAGCTCGAAGGCTGAGAATGAATGGATATTGAATGAAAGAGCACGTGAGAAGTGGGAAATGGACAACTATCCCGAGGGCGAAATACGTGAAATGATTGACATATATGTAGAACGGGGTATGACAAGAGAGGATGCCACGAAGGTTATAGAAACAATGGCCAAGTATACCGACTTCTTCGTGGATGTTATGATGTCAGAGGAGCTAGCGCTGCGTGTGCCGGAGAAAGATCACAAGATTGAAAGTATGAAGGAGGGTGTTGTCATGTTTGTTTCATTCGCGAGTTTTGGATCATTGCCCATACTTGGGTATGTATTAATTCCTGCATTATTTCCATCACTTGGAGAAGACATGCTATTCGTTGCAGCATGTATCGTAACGGGGATGGTGCTGTTTGGAATGGGATGCGTGAAGAGCATATTTAGTGCCTCACATTGGCTATTATGTGGACTTGAAACTCTCCTCTTGGGTGGTGCATGTGCCACTGTGGCATTTACTGTAGGACAATTTGTGAATGGCCTGATTCCAGTAGAATCATAGGGTCTCTCATTTTGTAGATACTGTATTATAATCACAAATATTTGCATAATATTTTATGTGTGAAGATCACTAGACATAAAATAATATTACATCGAGACAACTCAGTAGTCTACTCTTTTTGCCTCTAGTTAAATCTCCTATTCCTCCTCACTTTTTCTCTGACCAATAATAACAATCAACCAATGAGATCTCAGTATGCAACCATACACAGTCTGCAAACAACTCAACATTTAAATCTACAGGCAAAAAGGGTGGAAGGTGTACGATTCATACTTACAAAAAGGATCGATTCGAAAGAAGCTGAACATTTCGCCGCGTCGCCCATGGTGTCAGGGTCACGGCGATGTTCTGGGTCGAGGGCGTCCGTCCACCACAGGCCATGGAGACCGACGCCATGGTGGCATGCGAAAACCAAAATAATTTCCGCGCGGTGGCTTCGTAGGATCATACGGAGGAATAGTAGTACATACGAGTTTAGGCGGCTTTTTGGGTCCGGGAAAATGTAACAAATTCAGCGCGCAAATTGACTAGTAGTTAAATATCGCGTTGAATACTTGGTGGTTGGATTATTCCGTTGGGTCGATTGCATTCTCCATCTCATTAGCTTTCCGAATCTGTGATCAAATTTTGTTGTTGCACCCGAAATAAAGGAGTTATGGAGCTTCAAAGATCCCACGTCACATTAAAATAATCATATGATTTCTAAATATGAATGTTACATTGATATTTTCGAAGACTTCCGGACCACGTAGCTGACCCACCAATAGTGCATTAGATTCGCAAGAGCCTGTAGAATGAGATTCATTTATGTAATGTTATGCCATCTATACCGACTTTTAGGTCATTATACCTCCATATTACGGATGTAACAAATTTGTAAAATCCAGCAGAAGGTCCAATGCGCGCCACCGACATCGAATTCGACCACAACAAGCGAGGAATAGCGAGGTCGGGATGTGTTGGATGGACTGGTGCGAGGGCGAGATCATTGAACGACAATTATTCATGTTAGAGCTATCGATCTCAGAGGGGTTGGGTTGTTAAAATTTTCAGGCGGCTATTTGGGTCCGGTTTTGTATGCGCGCACAAGGGCGGACCCAAAAAGCCGCCTAAACTCGTAGACTTCGAATGGAATGCAAATAACCCTTTGAAGTCACATTCTGGGACTTGTACTTCTGAGTGTTGTTGTAAGCCCCCAAGTTTATCATTATTTGAAATGGCGGAGTTGAGAAAGAAAGCTAGAGAGAAGGGAAGAGTACAAAAGTAATAATATAGACTTAGAAACGACATTAAAATTCACTTGTACACATTAAAACACTGCACCCAATTCACATTATACCACCAAAGACATTTCATTCCACTAAACGACGGGAACGTGACCACTAGAACCATACTTAGAAATATATTCCTTCTGTTTGCTTGCCATCATCTTGGCCAATGGTGACTTAACAGCCGCCAACAAACCCCACTCGGTCCCACCTAATGAGATTGCGCCCGATGGAGCTGCAGTAACGGCAGCAGCGGGAGCAGCAGTGGGAGCAGCAAGTGTTACAGCAGTTGGAGCTGGGATAGCAGCGGCAGGAGCAGGAGTAGCGACGTCGCGTTTGGGAGAAGGTGCTGTGACAGGAGGTGGGGTCGAAGCAGAAGAAGAAGCAGGTGCAGCTGATAGACCAGCCACAAAGCTAGCGAATGCTCCGACATCTGCCGTATCCTCAACAGTCACCATGATTTCCGTGCCGACTTTAACATCTGACGTTCCTTCTTTGACGAGAAGTTTGGCCACGACACCGTCATCCTGAGCCTCAAAGTCCATCGATGCCTTGTCAGTCTCGATGACAGCGAGGGAATCACCCGCCGCGAATGAATCGCCCTCGGCAACATTCCACTTCGAGATTGTTCCCTGTTCCATCGTAGGTGAAAGTGCGGGCATACCCACAACTATGTGGTAGGGCAGATCGACGGCTGGTTTGGGGATAGCAGCGGCAGGAGCAGGCGTTGCGACATCGCGTTTGGGAGAGGGTGCAGCAGGAGGGGCCGCACCTGCTGATGAGAAGTTTGCAAATGCACCAACTTCACCAGTATCCTCGACTGTCACCATGATAGGCGATCCACAATTTGTCGCATCTCCGCCTTCAGATACCAGAATCTTGGCCACGACACCATCATCCTGAGCCTCAAAGTCCATCGATGCCTTGTCAGTCTCGATGACAGCGAGGGAATCACCCGCCGCGAAAGAATCGCCCTCCTTGACATTCCACTTTGAAATAATACCCTGTTCCATGGTGGGAGAGAGTGCAGGCATGCCCACGACTATGTGGTAGGGAAGATCAGCTGAGGCGATGGCCGTCGGCGAGAACCATCTAATGGATGATTGCGAGATCACTGGCTTTAGGGTTATAGGCACAAGCGTTCGTCGACAATTAAGTTCACCGCTATCGAAAGACAAGCTTTGTGCAAGGGACGAGAGGCACCGTCTAGACGACGTGGTGCTTTGTCTCCTTGCGTTCGCAGTCAATACGCCGCGAGCGGATGCGGCCAACATCGTTTAGGATGAGATCTTAAAAAGATTTGCAATAAAATCGCGGGGTCGTCTGTCCTTCGTTCGATTGTCATTGCTAAGACGATCGCCTTCGTCCTACGATATTACCAACCGCCGCATCGCCTCAACATGGTACCTGCAACATGCTGGATTTGTCTCTGCGACGGGGGTGATGAGGATGTCGGGGAGGAGCCGCTCATACGCGACTGCTCCTGTCGCGGCGAGTCGGCAGGCTACGCACACAAATCTTGCATAATTCAGTACGCCACAATGAAAAGCAAAGAGGATAAAGATGACTTCGAGCAAGCGTGGTGTGTTTGTCCCAATTGTAATCAACAATACCAAAATCTGCTACGTCTCGAGTTGACTGGTGAACTGGTAAAATTTGCAGAAGCGAACCACGGTAACCAAGGGCGTAACAGTGTAAGGAAAATGATCGATGTAAGTAAGGTTATGGTTGCTCTACGCACCAATATCCAAGCTATGCAAGACATTTTGACGGGGAAAAATAAGATGAATGTCAGAGATGTAAAGTCTAGTGCCAGTGGGGCCAATGACAATGAGAAAAAATTGGCCCTCCGAGTCGAATGCGAACAAGTCGTCAATAAATTCCTTTCCTTGACTCTACAGGCAATGAAAGATGAGAAGATGAACGGTTGGATCCACTTGCCTTCCACGAGTCATGAAAACCAGGTGTACAAAGAAATGCGTGAATTTGAGGCGTTTGCATTGGTCGTTCTTGGATGGTTGTACGATTTTGATGCTACCAAAGAAAGCTTTGAGATTGCTATCAAACATTATGAGAGGGCGCAAGTCATCTTTAAATTGATAGGAAAAGGATGCGAAGTCCAGTTAGGTTACATGGCGATAAACATAGCATTGACCAGGGAAAAGCAACGCGGAATGGGCATGGCTATGCCTTCTGGGTTGGTTGGCGCTTCTCTTCTCCAACGCAATGACATGGCTCGTCTATTGAAATCTTCTAAAGGTTCTTATGAGCAAACTATACAATTGTGTGGCAATAATGATGAGCGTACGATATATGAAGGAATAGAATATGAAGAATATCTTTCGAAGGTTGGTGGATTAGACAACCACCCCTTCAGAATGCAACATACCATATCGAAGCTGAACGCCTCATAACGAAGTTGAGTGCATCCAGCCATCAAGTCCTTGGTCTTGAACATGATTACACGAAGAAGGCTGATGATTTGATGAATCATTGCAAGGAACGTCTTGTAATTATGATGCCTCTAGGCCAACAGTTCCAGGCTCTTCGATATGATGACGATGGGGATACCTTAGTTGTGAATGGTCCCATCCAATATCCGAGACAAGTGGATGACGAACGAGAGTTTCACGTCACGAGTGATTTAGTCATTCCAATGCTACCTAGGCTGCCCTGTTGTTTGTCATGGATTGACTGGTGCAACTCATCTCAATGGCAAATTAGGGCAAGTGAGATCTGCCGGTGAATCCAAAACAGGACTTCGGGCCGAAGTTCTCTTCGAAGACAAGAATCTCAAACCTGCATCAGTCAAGCTTGAGAATTTGCGCATCGTCTTCGATTTACCGACCAAAGCAGAGGTTGAAATGTGATTCTCAACATTAGCCCAACTCGTGTTTTTCGATCGAGATATTTTCTCGGCAAACACAGGATTGACAGCGTAATATATTCATGTCCAGAGCAATAAACGTGATAAAAGAATTGGTGGAGCAAGTCTTTGGAAGGTGTGAGGACAGGGTATGCGACTGATGCAAGCACTTGATAGAGTTATAAATGAATTTATTCATTATTATCTATACCATGCATTACCTCCACAACATTACCTTGTC
>Ga0247832_1005551_pt1 | contig 14530 bp, 16 predicted proteins | sample LaCruzMarch2015__10_FD_192407 | JGI IMG/M metagenome (GOLD analysis project Ga0247832, IMG submission 192407) | Freshwater microbial communities from meromictic Lake La Cruz, Castile-La Mancha, Spain - LaCruzMarch2015_4m | ecosystem: Environmental > Aquatic > Freshwater > Lake | place: Spain... | reverse complement strand
ATCTTCGCCGCAGGCTGCGGCTTTCAACCAAAATGTAAGATTTGATCGAGCTTTTGTAGGGCTGAGCGTTTGCATGAGACGATATTCCGCTTTGTTCGCGTCGCTGTCAAGCCTCAAAATTCACAAAAATTTTTCTGACCCATGTCGGCTGGTCTCAATCTTCTATCTTTTATCTCCTGCGAAGCGCCACCCGCCGCCAGTTGTCCGCTACTCGTTACTCATTGGTCCGCAATGATGATCTCCCTATAAACATCAAGCATTCGTTGGATGATGATTTCTTGCTTGAATTCTTTTGATTATTCGGCATCAAGCCGTTTAAGAATCTTCTTTGCCAGAGGTTCTTTGATCTCGTTGTGACGCGGAACCGCTTAAGTCACTCCGGTTTTTGCGTTTACCCAAAGAGAATGACTGCCACCTTCGCGCTTGAGGAAGCACCCTGCCACGCGAAGTTTTCTCTCCAATTCCCTACGCTTCATCCCACTAAAATCTTATCTTGAATGGCATCTTCGGGTAAACCGCGAAGAAAGTCCGAGCGGCGATCTTCCAAAATCAACTGAATGGCATCAATCAGGTTATGTTTTGCATCCTCTACCGTATCTCCCTGCCCATTGGCTCCAGGAACTTCGGGACAAATAGCCCAATAACCACCTTCGGGGGCTGCTTCAATAATTGCTGTAAATTCCGACTTCATATTTGAAACCTAAGCGACTCCGCGATTGCGGCAAGCATTTTTTTACTTCTCATTCACCATTAAATTTCCGCTATTCAGCATTTTCTTCGACCCGCCACAAGTTACTTCATCACCCGCTACGATTTCCGCGCTCAGTCCTCCGCGATCGGTTCAAGCCACCTATTCTTCCACTTTTCTATTAAACCAATAATCGGGCTTCCTACTTAAATGCATTATGGCAAATATATTGATTATATGAGCATTACTGCTGTAATAAATCCCAAACGGGAAACGATGGACAAGATACCTCCGCACATTCTCGTCAACTAAATGCCATCGATTTGGATACTTTCGAATCATTGAAATCGCATATTCAACCTCCCCAACAAAAGCATCTGCCAACAATGGGTTGATCTCGATATAGTAATCCACAGCCTCACCATATTCGAGTGATGCTTCCGGATGAAACTGATAGCCCAACATTACTTCAGGCGCGTCCGCACTGCATGCATAACCTGATCACCATCAATCAATGAAACAGCCCCTGAATCCACTTCGAGTTGCCGGCGCTTAATTTCCTCTAAATGGGCTTTTACGATTGATTCCGGAATATCAGCCTCAATACTCTCCACAATTTTTTCAGCCAATGCAGACCTATAAGCGGCAGGCAATTGCTGCGCCTCTTCAAAAAGTGTATTTACCAGTAAGGTTGCAGTCATATTTTTACTATTCCAAATGCTTGAATTTTTTCAACCAATATTTTTTACTCCTACCAGTTACCGCTAATTTTCTCCTTTTTTGCGCCTCTTCGCGGCTAATTCTTGCTCGACTCTCGACTCTTGACCGGCTTTGCATTGCCACAAAAAGGCTCAAAATTCACAAAAATTCGACCGACCCGCCACCAGTTACCCGCCACTCGCTACTTCTTCAAAAGAAACTCCCTATAAATATCAAGCGTTTGTTTGATTATTATTTCTTGGTTGAATTCTTTTTCGGCGCGTTCGCGACCCCGCGCGCCCATTCGTTGCCTCTCGGCAGGGTTTTGCAGCAGGCGTTTTATCGCTTCGGCCAAGGCTTTAGCATCTTTTATTGGAACGAGCAATCCATTGTCTTGATGCCGCACGGCCTCACGACAACCGGAAGTCTCGGTCGTGACACAAGGCCGACTACAAGCCATTCCCTCAAGCAGGCTGCTTGGCAATCCCTCCCGATAAGACGGTAGGCAAACAATCGAGCATTGCGGGAAAACCTCCTCCATGCGCACCTGAAAGCCCCAATGCTCCACCACCCCCTCATTCACCCAACCCTTCAGCACCTCCAGCGTGACCGTAGCCGGATTATCCGGATCCGCATCGCCCACCAGTGCGAATCGAGCCTGGACACCTTGGGAGCGCAAAACCCTCGCCGCTTCCACAAACTCGCCCACACCCTTGTCCCAGAGCATTCGTGCAGGCAAAATCACCACCGGAATTCCGCCGGGCTCCTCGCTCGGCACAAATTTCGAAACATCCACACCCGCCCCGCGAATCAAGCGCACCCCGCCCGACGCGAGCCCCATCGCGAGAAGTAAATCCCGGTCCTCGGTGTTTTGAACAATGACCACGCCCCTCTTCAGGAGAAAGGACAGCAGAAGCTTCAAAAAAATAGAAGCAGGCGAGCTATTTCTTCCAGCTGTAAAGAGATAACCAAGACCGGTTAAAGCATAAATATACTTTGGTCGACGAATGATAAACGCCGCCAAAGCCCCCACTACTACCGGACGCAACGCAACCAAATGAACAAGATCCGGGCTTTCTTTCAGCAGAATGCGCGAAAAACCAAGAAACTCAAAAAAAACGCCCAGGGGATTCATTCCTCGGCGCCTCATCTCGAAATTCCTGCACCTTACTCCCGCCGAAGTAATAGACTTCGCCTTATCACGACAGCGGGTAACAACCGTAAGGTCAAATCCATTGTCCTTGGCGGCGGAGCCCATCCAAAACCAATGCGAGACATAGAACCAATCCTCCGTGGTTACAAAAAATAATTTCCCCTGCCTATCCATCATCCAAAACTAAAGAAAGTTTTTTCCAATTTTCTAAAAATCCAAGGCTCGGTTCAGTGGTCTTCGCCTTTGTTGCAGCTTGGTCCATGCGCAAAATCGTAGCACAAAAATCTCGCACGAATGCCATCGAATGGCTAAAGCCTCCAAGTATCAAGTTTTTCCCCTCATGCTGCCTTGCCAGAGCCCGAAGATAATTGATTCGACCAGTTAGACTTTTTTTCAGGGATAGCCCTGTGACTTTGTAAGCCAAAAGAACATCATCCAAACCCGCAAACAAACTGCTCTCGCAAGTATTCAAAAGCAAAGCCTGGTCCTCGCATCGAACCGCCTCTTCACTGTAAGGATGGCTTTTAAACCAATCCGCACGCCCCATCCAAGTCGGGTGCGGCATCGGAAATCCATGATAAGGACGCCGACATATCTCGCGATGGGATTTACCACAGGAAAGAACCCCAACCGCATCGTTTTGACTATTAACCACCAGCACTGAGGCGGCCAACAAGTCCACCGATTGGTTGCTTTCCAAGAAAGTAATTTGTCGCTCAAGCCTCTCTGGAAAACACACATCATCCGCATCCATTCGCGCGATATATTTTCCCCGCGTGAGCTGAACTCCATGATTCAAACGATTCGGCAAACCCGAACGCACCTTTTGCGAAATCAAACGAATTCGGGAATCGCGAAACTTTTTAACCTGCTCAGCCGCTCCATCGGAGGACCCATCATCCAAAAGCAAAAGTTCCCAATCAGGGAGGGTTTGCCACAGAACCGATTTAATCGCCCTCGAGAGATCGGAACCAGGATTGTGGAAAGGCAGCACAATACTCAGCAAGGGACTTTGCGCCACATTCATTGAAGATGATATCTCTCCGCCTTCAAACCCTGCAAAGTGGCAGTTCGATCTCTTGATGCGCCGAGTTGGGCGTGAAGCCATTAAGCTTGTCAATGTCTATGCGCATTTTTCCCAGGAACATCCGATTCAAGGCTTCGCTGGAGTATTGTTCTGAGGAACCCGAGCGATTGTCTAAAACGCTCTGCACTTTATTCAACGGAGCGCAAAAGGCCACCGATTGTTGAAAACATAACAATTCCGGCTTTCCAGAAGAAAAAAGTCGAATCGACACAGAAAAACCTTGTTCGAGCCGGTTGGGGTTCGAATAAGGGAGATTTTGCAACAATTTTATCACATCTGCCGTGCGGTATAATGAACTGGATACCTCAAGCGGGTAGCCGAAATCCCCCACTTGCCCACCCCAAGTAAAGCGGAGATTTCCTCCAGCCGTTTCAGTAAAGGCGGGTAGCGGTTGGTCGCACCGGTTTGAGTAACAATAAACCGTATTTTTCCCCAACCGAAGTGAGAAGCCGAGGGCATTTGGGTGTTCGCGCAACTCTTGCAGCGCCTCGGAGAGGGAGAAGCGCCGCACGAACACATTGTCATCTACCATAAACAAAACATACTCATGAAGAATTCGCGGCTTCCTTCCAAAAATTCGACCAAAGAGCCCCCCTTGCACCGGTTCGGCCAAGCACCTGAGCAAATCTTGCTTAAAATGATTTTCCTCGATCCATTCCACCTGAAGCAGATCTGCGAACTCTTTTTTCAGCTCAGCATATCCTTGAGCAAATTCCGAAGTGGTCGCTTTAAAAATAACGACAATCGGAAGACTTTGACTTTCCACACAGCGTTGCCTTAAAGACTCCAGAGTGCCATGCAATTGTAAAGCACGGTCTTTTGAGAAAATAACTGCAAGAATATTCATTGTATAATTCAGCCAACCCCGAGTTGAGCCGCCGGTGGCGCGTTAAATCGCCCTCTAATATCCTCACCACGCAAAAGAACCGTATAGAGCTCTTCGTAGCGATTCGCTATTTTTTCCCACTGAAAGTTTTCCTTCCAAGCCTTGTGCGCAGTCGCACCCATCGCAGCACGCTTCGCTGGATTCTCCCACAGTTTATCAAGCACCTGCGCACCAGCCTTCACATCTGCAATAAATGAGCCTTCTCTATCATTTTTTCGAGTCCCAGGTAAAAGTTCACCACCACCAGTCCATTTTATGATTTCGCGGGAATTGCCAACATCCGTAACCAAGAAAGGCGTTTCAGAAGCTGCGGCTTCGAAAAGGACTAATGGAGAACACTCGATCCACGATGGAAACAAAAAAAGATCCGCATGAAGAAAAGCTTGGACTGTATCTTCACGCGAAAGGGCGATCGTAAGAATTTGACGGTTATGAGCCATATTACGACGCCTGCTCAAGAAGCGTCGGGCTCCGACTTGCCAGCTTGGCAGAAAGCCTGCCATACCATTTCCTCGCAGGAAATGCCAAGCCGCACGCGCAAGCGCTCGAGGAGTAAGCGCACTGAATAAACTTTGAGCGAAATCTCCACATACCAGTAGGAGTGTCGCATTACGAACCCCCGACTTGTTAAATATTCCAATAGCCTCTTTATACCCTTTGGCCGGAGTTAAATACCCAGCAACATGAAGAATAATTTGATGCTCGTCCGGTATTCCCAAACGCTTGCGAAATTCCAAATCTGGCTTTCGATCAAACTCATCTTGGGCCGCCGCATTTGGGATAAGCACACATTTGGCAATCCCTGCTTTTCGCGCAAAATTGATATCCCTGTAGTCGTCAGAGAGAAACACGCAGGCATCATACAACTGCATCCAATCCTTCATCTTCTCAAAGTAGGAGGCAAAGAGAGGATCCCCCAGAGCCGAGAAACCGGTCGGCACGAAAACTTTCTTCGCACGAATCGAAGGCAGCAGAGGAAAGATAAGATCTGTTGCCCACTGTTGAGCAGCAAAATTTACAACCACATCCGCATCACTCTCCAAAAGAAATTTTTGGTAGCCTTGAACATCCCCATAAACACCAACAGCGCTTTTTCCGTTCACATCAAACGATTGCACGCGAACACCATTGATTATATCCGTGAACCTTTTTGTATCCGAACGGGTCGCGACAATCACTTCATGCCCGCGTGCTGCTAACCTTTCAGAAATCTGACGCACCACCTCAGACATCCCATGCCGCGCAGGGAGATAAGACTCGACTGTGTGAAGAATTTTCAAGACGAAATTGCGAGATTGTTACGATTTTTAATTTTGCAGCGCAAATAATTAAGCATAGGCTTTTCAACAAAAAAATGCACAAGTAATCCGACAAAAATCATCAGAAATAACGAAACCAAAAAACCAGACAATGTGCTACGAAATGCAAGGAAAGGATAGATATCGCCGATTGGGCGGAGAAATTCCAAGACGATTGTGTGCGTGAGATAAATTGAATATGAGGCTGCACCCAAAAGAAGAACAGTTTTGTTCTGAATCCTTACACCAATAACTTCAAGAAAAAGAGAAGATAAAACGAGAATGCCTGGGGCAATTAAAAAGATATAAGGAATCGAGTAAATTAGCGGCGGGCTAGGATATAGCTGAATGATAAAAAAACCGATAAACAAAATTCCAAAAAAGGCAGATAAAATAGTCTTATAATATAAAAATTCAATTGTTTTTATTTTTTTGTAGATCATATAAACTAAAATTCCAATAACAAAATGAATCATATATGTATTTGAATAAAGCCTTACAGGAGAATCATGAAATAATTTATTTCCACATATAAACCATATGATTAGAATCATTAAAGCACTATACCATGGAGCCTTGGATTTAAAGACACCCAAACAAAATGCAAAAATAAGATAAAAAGCCATTTCCATGTTGAGTGTCCATCCAACACCAAGAAGAGGTTGAATATCCCCGTGTCTATTAATATAAGGAATAAAAAACAATGACTTGAAAATTTCGGACAAAGAATAGTAATTAAAACTCACGATTTGAGACATCCACCCTAAGAGATACAAGGGGTTTTCAATAGACTGATTGAAAATGTGAGGCAAGGTTCTTAGAATATTTAAAAGACCTAAATTCGAGTAGCCAATGAGCAAAAATATGCAAAACCAATACAACGGGACAATTCGAACAATTCGATGGAGAATAAAAATCTCAGGATCATTCTCGCGTCCATCCCGCATGGAAATGTGGCACATAATGAAACCACTTATTACAAAGAAAACGGCAACTCCATAAAAGTCGGTATGGATTCCAAATATATTGTAGCCAGTATGATATATAGCCACAGAAATTGCCGCTAATGCTCTTAATGCTTGAATATTATTGATCATTTGATTCAATATTTCTACGAGCAAACAAAAGCGTCATTCCCGGAAGGCTTATGCCGGAATGGATCACTTCAAACCGGCCTGGAAACTTCTCAACGGTCTCCTGAACCGCCTGATGCGGACCAACATTATAGCAGGAATCAGGTGACTGGAAAAAGGTGTCATGCAAAAGCATCGAAGCCGTGGGGATCTCCGCCAGAATTCCGTCGATCTCGCGACGCACGCTTTCGTAACTATGATCGCCATCGACAAAGAAGAGTGGCCCATCGGGCTTTCCAGAGGCTTTCCATATCTCGAGAGACTTTTCCACTCCATCCCCCTGGTGGAGTGTCACTCCAGACAGTCCGATAACCAAGGATCCGCGCTTCTCTCCAGGATGCTCGACATGCGTGACATCATCGGGAAGATCCACTGAGTGCACTTGACCTGGAATACCAAAATAGGTCAGCGTTTCATGAAAAATCCGTGCAGACTTTCCTATGTGTGTTCCCCACTCAAAAATCAGGGAGGGTTGCAAGCGGCAGACTGCGGCACACATCAGCATCAATTCTTGCAAGGGAAATGGATGCACACCGGAAACAGGAACAATGCGTTCCAAAACAAATTGGGAAAGATCCCAGCCATTGACTTCAAATTTCTGGCAATTGGTGTTTTTTGCAGGGTTCGGAACTTGTCTAGATTTACTATTAGAAAGAAGGTTTTTGGCTTTGCTGCGAATATTCATGGGATTTGATGTCTAAGATTTTAAAGTGGCTCGCCGTCGATTGAGAAACGAATTCCACATTCGTCGCAAACCCTCCTGGAGTTCAATGGAATGCGACCATCCTGAAGCCAGATGAAGTTTGCGACTATCGAGAACATTGGAGGGCACATCGAAGCGGCGCTCAGGGAGAACCTTGCAATTCAGCTCGAGCCCGTCCGGCCGCACAATCTCTCGGAGCAATTCGATTACTTCTGAATGAGAGGATCCTTTTCCGGTTCCAATATTATAAACTTCGCCGGATTTACCATGTTCCAGGGCAGCAATGATTCCATGAGCGACATCACCCACATGAATGTAGTCCCGAATGGTTCCCTGCCCTCCGAAAACCTCCACCTCACGGCCGGCAAGAATCGCATCGATCGCTGCCGCGAGAAATCCTTGCCCCGAGCCTGAGCGCTGGGTTTCTCCGTAAGCATTGGCCGGTCGCGCTACCACCACGGGTAGATCCATGGTTCTGTGAAACATCACAGCATAACGATCAATTGTTAGCTTCGTGATACCGTAGGGGCTAATTGGCTCCGTGGGATGACTTTCATCTATTGGCAAGCTGTGAGCAGGCCCGTAAACAGTGCCACCCGAAGACACCACAACCAGCTTCGAAACCTTGGCGTGAAGAGCCTCCTGAAGAAGCCCGACGCTCGGGGGGAGATTAGAGATCAGATCGAACACCGGATCTCGATAACTGGTTTTGGGAACTGTAGAATAGGCGAGATCAATCACTTCACAACCTGGCAGCAGCAGATCCTGCAGAATGGCGTGGTTCCCATAGTCTCCGCAAACATACCGACATGAGGCGGGAAGCGAATGCTCGATTCCAGAGCTTCTTCCAAGAACAATCACCTCACGATCCGTTTGACTGAGCAAGGCTACAACGGCGTTTCCAATGAACCCGTTTCCGCCAATGACGACGCAGCGTTTCAAGATGTCTGCCTCCGAAATAGAATTCGATGGACCGTTTTCAAGAAATTTCTAAGCGGCCCAGGATTGGCTATCCACTTGGTCAAGGGACCACGCTGCACGACCCAGCAACCACGAAGTGCGGCTTTGCGCGCTTCAATATCGGATGCGATTTCTGCAGGCACCGAACCCCCAAACGAGGTTTTTGCACAAGTCTGCAAAATTTCGCCCACACGCCGGAAGTCCGGCATTTTAGAAATCATATCCGGAGCTCCGTGAGTGAGTGCGGCAATAGCCACAAGATCAGGGTCGGATGAATCAACACCAGATGCCGCCGAAAGATTTTCCGAACAAATCTTAATCAAACGAGAGCGAAATGGAGAAGGCCCCTGACGGGACATACTGTTCGGAACTTCTCGGTAATGCAAATGAACCTCGGGAAGGTTAGCCACTCGAGCTTGCCGTGCTAGGCGCGACCAAAGTTCGTAATCTTCTGGAGGTTGACGGGCGGGATCCGTGGAGTAGCCTCCCGCCTTCTCCAAAACGCTTTTTCTGATCATCACCGAACTGTGCACAAAGGGATTGTTTAGAAGCAAACGATAAGAAAGCTCGGCGGGATTGATCGGGTGCTTGTGATACCTCTCAACCAGCCGCTCTCCTTCCATTATTTGCGCCCAAGTTCCTAGAAGCGCACAGTCCGAGTGTTGCTCCATGTAGGCAAGCTGCTTTTCTAAACGCTCTGGAAGGGAAAGATCATCTTGATCTTGCCGCGCGATGTATTTTCCCAGCGCCAACTCGATGCCTACATTCAGTGTGCCTGCCAACCCCCGGTTCTCATGCCGGATATGGCGAATCCTTGAATCGGAATAACTTGTTAAAACCTGTGGCGTATCATCCGTGGAACCGTCATCAATGATCAGCAACTCAAAGTCCTCGAATGTTTGATTAAGAATACTTTCGATGGCAGCACCGACATAGGTCGGACAATTGTAAACGGGTAGCAGGACAGATATTTTAAGCACTAGATCAGGAATTTTTATGGCGTTTATTCAGCAAGATTCAGAGAGGCTCCAATTTTCCCAAACATACTTGTATTCATATGTTAAATGATGTGTTTTAGATAACCTCTCTTTAATCCTGTCCATTCGATTATCAGAATCCGGAATGAAGTCGTGGAATTGAACTTGGATGTTAGAAATTTTTTTTACGAGATTTTTATCAAGCAAATATTCCAAGAGTTCATATTCGCCCCCCTCGATGTTTACTTTCAACAAAGCGATCGAGTTGATAGTGTTTTCTTCCATCCAAAGGTCAAATGGAACGGTTCTCGAGAATACAACGCAATCTCCACCCTTGAAGGTGCTGGAAGCATCCCCCGCGAGGGATATTTCAATTGTTTCCGATCTTGCCCCCAGAGCAAATTGATGAACTTGGATTTTGTTATTTCGATGGAACCGGTTCGAGATGGCTAAAGCATATTTGTCGACAGGTTCGAAAACATGAATCGCGCACAAATACCGTGAGAAAATGTCGCTGGCCCATTGGCCTTCATATCCACCAAGATCTACAACCACATCCGAGGGGTGTAGAGGGTATGCCTGACGCAATGTTTTATCACCTTCGTCTTTAAGCCATCGAATGTGTGAATTCTCCTTTTCACTCAGAATCGGGGGAGGCGGGGGAGGCGGCGGAGGCGGCGGAGGCGGCGGAGGATCCAGTCTACCGGCAAAACTATTAAAAATTATTGCTGTTTTTCGAAAAATTTTGGAAATTATTGACATAAACTTACTCCCAAGCGCGTGGCGGAATTCGAACCCCACATCTTCGCGCTAAATCAATATCCGATCTACAGCGATCAAATTTTCCCTCTCCCTCAAAAATCAATCCCCTCCAGTAAAGGTAATCTCCGCCAATCCCAAACTTAAGAGAGTGAGCAAAAATATCTGGAAGACTCAGGATTGTTTGCATCTCTTCTCCATGGGAATGAGAAACTAATTTTTCAAATTGCTCATAATCCTTGCGAATAGTTTCCGAGCACCTCAAGGCATTCGTGGCTAGAAGCACTTGACTGATTTCCACCTTATCGAGGATTTCTCTAGGAAAAATAAAAAGTAGATCGCCATTCAATAATGGCTTGTGCATGGGAAAAAGGCCCTCGACCTCGCTGAGAAGATTGGGAAGCATGGGGTATCCATAATTTGCATCATGAATCTCAAATCCATCAGCGATTTTTGTAAAGTAGCGTATGTCATCAATGATGATGATTGCAGACTTGAGTTTCAGATTACTTATAGACCTTAACTCTTTTTCAATTGGAGTATTTTGGTTGGACTTTGCAGTATTCCCACCGCTCCAATGTGCATCAAGCCAAAAAATAACTTTATCATCATTAGCCATCCGCACAGACTCTGTAATTTTTTCAGCTGAATCACCGCAAAGAAGATGAACTTTGGGGTCTCCAGAAAATCGATTTATTGCATTTTTGTGTAACTCTTCGGAAAGTTCCACACTGTAAATTTTTTCAAATATGCCCGACATTTCCGAAACCGTATCTCCTAAATAAGTTCCCGTTTCAATAAATACGCGAGCGCCATTTAATTTTTGAATGAATTCAATTTTTTCAGCACACAAAGCCCCTGATTTGGACTTAAAATTGACAAGTTTGAAATTCATAAATCAACTTAAGTATTTTTTAAAAGAAGCTAAGTTTGTATAAAATTCGGGCGGTTGACTTACTGGGATTTTTCTGAGATTTTTAGGAAGAATTTGCAGTTTTTGTTCAGATATTTCTATTCCATGCCACACAAGTAATTTATTTCCTATTATTTTTAATTCACCATTGTAACCCTGAAATAAGAATGATTCATATGTGGTATCCTTTAAATCCCAAGGCTTGAATGTAGGGATGCTGAATTTCTTGCACTCTGTATTGGGAATAAAAAATGCATTCGAATCAGTTACAGCAACCAAACTAAAACCCTTCGTATTTCCAAGCTCCCAGAGAGCACCTAAAGAACTGCCGAAATTCGGATCATCAGATTCATCTTGAATAACAACCAAGTTTGCAGGAATTGTTGGATTATACTCAATTACAAGCAATGTCACTAGGTGAGAGGAAATGCTATTCCAAATTGCATAATCATCACCATCAATATCAATCGACAATACATCGACAGTTTGTGGCGCATTGATTTTGTTCAAGATGGCATCGAGAGAGCATTCTCCATCTCTGCGAACAAAGCAATCGACTTGTTTGATGTTGGAATAACATGAATAATTTTTTTGCAGATCTTTAAATCGTTCCGGATTGCCCTCGATAAAACAACCGCTCCACCCTTGCTTAGCCAGATTTGCGCAATTTGATAGGTGCATACCATCCCAGGCACCAAATTCCACAAAGTATCCGGTGTTAATTTGCATTTTTCGCAAAAAATACTCAATCACACCATCCTCTCCATTTTGAGAGAAAATATTGTTTTTGAACTTTTCATAGTCTGTCGGCAATTGCTGAGATAAGAATCTTGTGATCATTGATGTGTAAATAAATATTATCTTTCTTTATAGCTCCAATCTAGCCGGTGCCTCGAAATGCCTGGTAGTGCGCCTCGCCAACCATGGCGTCGAGAATCCACCAAACTATTTTCAACAACCTCAAATCGAAGTGCGTTTTCGTAGGCAAAGTGAAGGGGAAACTCAAGCGCATAGCTACTTATCGCTATTGTTGCGTTATATCTACCATTATTAAAAAGATAGCGTGGGATTTCGCATCGAGCGAAAAAAACACCCGGTTCGTTTGGGCACGCTTCTTTAGGCAAAGAAATAAAAAATCTGGCTCCAAACTCATCGTAAAAATGGATATTCGGGACAGCAGAGTGCTCTAATTTTTCCAAAATCTCATAGGTAATAGTTATAGCAAACGGCTCTTCTATTTGAAGGATACCCGCTGTTTCGTTCCGGGCATTTCGGACTTCAGCATGGTGGCAGCGGATTTTACCTTGAATATCGCAATGAGAAACCACCTCTAAATCACTGGGGACAAACTGGGGTTTGCACCAACTTCCGGAACCCTCCGCATCAAGCGATCGCAAGTATTGGGTGGCAGCCTCTTCCACGCTTTGAAAGGAAACAGCGCGGCCTTTTTCGAGGAAAAGCGCCTTCTCACACATAGCTTTTACGGCTGGCATGGAATGGCTAACAAACAAAACCGTGCGACCAGCACCGGTGAGTTCTTTCATTCTTTCCGCACAGCGGCGCTGGAAAGCTTGATCGCCAACAGAAAGAACTTCATCAACAATCAATATATCTGGATTCAACCAGGCCGAAACCGAAAAGGCCAAGCGAACATACATTCCGCTTGAGTAGTGCTTGACTGGTGTGTCGATAAACTTCTCGACACCCGAGAACTGGACAATCTGGTCGAATTTGACGGCTATCTCACTCCTGCGCATTCCGAGGATAGCACCGTTTAGGAAAATGTTTTCCCTGCCGGTTAGCTCCGGGTGAAATCCCGTTCCCACCTCTAATAAGCTCGAGACATTTCCCCGAATGGTCACCTTTCCCTCCGTGGGTTCGGTAATCCGGCTAAGAATCTTGAGCAGGGTCGATTTGCCTGCTCCATTACCGCCAATAATGGCTATTCTCTCGCCCTCACGAACAGAAAACGAAATGTCCTTCAATGCCCAAAAGGTTTCCTTAGAAGATATATTGTCTGTCGATTCGAACGTATCATTTTTACGGCGGAACTGCGAGGATAAAACATCCCTCAAGGTTCGCGCCCGGCGTTTAGCCTGGTGGCTGATGATGTAACTTTTAGAGAGATTTTCGACTTCAATCGAGTTCATTTTTAGATATCGTCGGCGAACTTGGATTCTTCACTTCGAAAAAACATCAAACCCGAAATGAGCAGGATAAGCGTGATGCTTGCGGCGCTTGCCAAGCCATATAAGCTTGGCTGCACATTCATGATTGACCAACGGAAGGCATCAATCACGCCAGCAATGGGATTTAAATAATATAGCGGAACGAGTTTTTCGGGAATCAATGATGCGTTGTAGCCAACAGGGGATGCATAAACTCCCAACTGCAGCAGAAAAGGAACGATGTGTCGAAAATCTCGGAATCTCACTGTCAGGGCCGCAAACCAAAGCCCCAATCCGAAAGCTAGAAGGCCAACCCAAATACCAAGAGCGGGCAGCAAAAGGAGTGGCCAAGAAAATCCGATCCCATACCAGAGCATCAGGAGCAGCAAGACAACAAAAGAAATAAGGAAATCCACACCTCCAACCAGAATGGTGCTGGCTGGAACTATAAGGCGCGGAAAATATACCTTTGAAAGAAGATTGCTGTTTGTCACCAGGCTGTTGCTACAATCACTAAGGGCATTGGAAAAATAAAACCATGGAAGAAGACCAGAAAAGACGAGAACGGAATACGGCATGTCACCGGAGGACAGATTGGCAATCCTGCCAAACACCAAGCTCAAGATGACCATCGTAAGAATAGGACGGATGAGAACCCAGCTGAAGCCAATAACAGTTTGCTTATATCTGATTAAAATATCTCGCCATACAAGAAAAAATAAAAGATCGCGGTGACGCCAGATATCGCCCCAGTAAGCTGCGGCTGGCATGCCTTTTTGAATAATGAGAATTTGTTTTGCCTTGCTCACAAATTTGAAGTCACGAGTTCGATCGAAATTTTCCTGATAATCGGTTAAGATAGCTTTTAGAATTTTTCCCAAGCACAGATAGAGTTTGACTCAAGTTTTATACGAGTAACTAGATGGCCCCGATTTTCAGACCACTGGCCGGTTAAAATAAGCGATGGTTGAAGAGGGTTCGTTGGTTGTTACAGGGGGAGGGCTTTTCGTTCAATCTCCTTTTGGGACTGGTCTCCGATTTTTGTCTCCGTAGCGCAGGGCCCGGCTGGCCTCGGAGCGTAGCGCAGAGGCCTGCGCGGGCCCGCA
>Ga0247832_1005548_pt1 | contig 14534 bp, 14 predicted proteins | sample LaCruzMarch2015__10_FD_192407 | JGI IMG/M metagenome (GOLD analysis project Ga0247832, IMG submission 192407) | Freshwater microbial communities from meromictic Lake La Cruz, Castile-La Mancha, Spain - LaCruzMarch2015_4m | ecosystem: Environmental > Aquatic > Freshwater > Lake | place: Spain... | reverse complement strand
TTGCACTTCGTTAGGTGGCATGCTCCAGCGTTTTTGGAGATAAGGACGTGACAACATTTTACGTCCACAATCGGAACTGAGAGGTACAACAACTTGATCAGTGAATATGCCCGCGCTCGGGATCAGTTGGAATCACGAAAAATTTCTCTCCCCAAGTCGGATGACCGAAAATGGGGATTTCGTCCATGGCATCTGGTGCCAAGTAGAAAATTAGCCACGGCCAAGGCATTGTCCTTTGAGCACGGGGAAACAAACTCTGGATTCCATGCCATCAACTGATATATATATATATTCGCCCTTTGCTACACTTGCCGACAAGCTCGTTGTTCCTGTATTACCGTTTCGCACACGGACAGTTGTTTTTCCATCGCCCACAGCGACAGTGAAATCACCGTGGTAATCGCCAAGAGAGAGAGAGTGAATGTAGAATCGCCTTCCCAAGGTAGAGTGTGAGCACGAGTAGTGATGCGCTGTGTTCGATGTTTGGGTTGAACTCGATTTTTGCGATTTGAAAGTAAAGCTTGATTGTGAGCTCGTTTCAATCACATACTCTTCAACCGTTGCTCCGTTGGCTTCTGCGGATGCCTCGAAGCTGACAAGGAGTGTGGATTCGTTCAACGGTCGCTCGGAGGTGACCTTTGCCGGGAATTCCTCCCGGAGCAATTGCGATGGGAACGGAGTTCGTGGGCAGACTAACCCCTTTATTCGATATTGACGAGAGTCGAATGTAGTAAGGCTTTCCTGTCGTAAGGTCCTCGATGTCGACGGATGTCGTCGCTAAATCTTCAACGATAGTGACATCGTAGTCCTCTGGTTTCACACCATATTGTAAACCCATTTGGATTGTATCCAATCAGATTTGAAGTATCGACCGAGAATGACGGCTGCAACCCACGTTCGAAATAAATGTCACAACCCAAAAGAAGCCGTCTTCATCGGCGTCATTGATTTCTCGACAAACATTGACGTGGTTAACGTGTGGCATTCTTCTAGCGCGTTCCTAAGCTGCTGATGGGCATGGACTTAGGTCGTGCAAAGACTAAGATTGTCAATAAGCGCTTGCAAGTGGAAGCCTTGTTGGCGTGAACGGATTCGTCAAGTGTATGGAGTATTGCTCTGTGCCAATGAGGATGGATCCGCCCCGATTCAACTGCGGAGTTAAATCCATAATTGTTTCGACATAGTCCCGACCATCAATGTGTGACCAAGTAATTGAATAGTTTTTCACAACTGAATAGTAAGGTACTAACTATTATTAAGGCGTTAATAACATGACGCCTTCTCAAACACGCTATCGATCAAACCACACCCGGGACGGTGAACTGAGCAGAGTCCGCCTTACCACCACCCTTCCCCATCGTTCCTCTGTTGCGGCAACTACCGTACAAGCAAATAGCACAAACTGATGCTCCCTAACCCAACAACAACATTAGCAAAAACACTCCCCGTCCGTTCCTTCAGTTCCTTCAGTTCCTTCAGTTCCTTCACCCCCTCCAACAGTTCCTCCAATATCTTCTTCGAGACCTTAGAGTCCTCCTCAAGATCCTCCATCTTTTTCTTCGAGATCTTTGATTCCTCCTCCAGTTCCTCCATCTCTATCGCCAATCCACCAAGGTAACAAATTCCAATGGACGCAGCAGAGATCATCGATCGCGAAGTTGCACGAGATGACAGGATGGTGATGACGGTGAGGATGATGGCGGTGAAGAAAAGATTCATGGTTTGGTATGGTATGTGTGGGGGAGAGTAAAAAAAAACAACGGGAGAGTAATCGAGTCCCGCGGGCGTTTGTGGTAGAGATGGACCCCGCTTTTCTATTCCCCGCTTTTCTATTCCAGAGTAGATTTTTTGCGCAAAATTCTCATGGACGCTCCTATTACCACATCATCCCATACTCATGTAGGGACGGCTCCGCCTGGGTATCACGACAAGTGGGTGACGCATACCGTGCACTGGCATGGCTTCGCGAGCCTGCCGTTGGATTCGGGAATGCCTTCACCAATCCCATTGTATGCGAAGACTCTTACGTACCAGTCATGGACCGATGTTAACCCAGGCAGGGTTATTGAATATGATGCACGCCCAACCACCACTTGGCTGCTTCCTTTCGTTCTTTTGCTCATAATCACCTCGGGAGTTTACACTGACTCGGATTATGTATGGAAAATTGTGAAATCAAAGGCACGATTACTTGAGATTGGGTCTTCTTCATCATCACAGGAAATGCTCACTCGTTATTTTGATGAGGTAAATTACTCAGTCAATGTGGATATATTATATCCTTTGGTGCGATCTTTCAGTCGATTGAACGGAAGAATTGAATCTGCTACTACTACACAGAAGGAGTTTATTAATACAAAGGTTGAATTTGTACATAGTATGGATGGCGTCACATCAATCCGAGGAGGGCTAACGTATGTAAGGACTGCCATGGGACAGTACTACAGAGAGAGAGTTTCGTGATCTGCGTATGATGTGATTGTGGCTACACCGTTACTATGCAATGACATACATGTGTAACTCAATGTTATGTATAGAAATTAAAAATGTCGGAAAATGGAGCTGGCCGGAGCCGATTTACCGTTGAGAAGCAACTGCTCATGAATCGTTGTATCACGCAATATCATGTCTTTTGTTCAGTTCATTTTTACTAATATCTAGATTGGGATGAATAATCATGACAATGCGATTGCCCACTGCTGTGCCGAGTGTGGTAAGGAGGGGGGCGTCAGTCTCAAGATGTGTAAGTCATGTTTGGAAACCAAATATTGTGACGCCAAATGCCAGAAGAATCATTGGCTGAATCACAAAGCTGCATGTAAACTACGAGCCGCCAAGATACGCGACGTGGCGCTGTTCAAGGACGACCCACCGCCGAAGGAGGACTGTCCCATTTGCTACTTTTGTTATGACGCCGTTGATGTAGCTGGTCAGCATGTGAGACGTGATTGTGCGTGCCGAGGCACAGATGCGGGATTCGTCCACCTTTCATGCCTTACAAAATATGCAGCAGCCAAAAGCAAGCAGGCTCATGATATGATTGGCTTCGCTATGCCGTGGCATACCTGCCCTAGTTGTCACCAAATTTATCAGAATGAGCTTGCGATTGATATTGCGACTAGGTTTGTACCATTCGTTCGAAGGCAGTATCCGGACGATACACAAAGGCAGGTGGAGTCTCTTTATGTGAAGCTGCGTGCACTCGATTCCATGTTCTACAGGTTGCAGCCTAGGCAAAAGAGGGAATTTGGAGTTACGGCAAATGTACTGCAATCCATGATTGATAGGATGAAAGAAAAGGTATCACCGCTGCCAAGGCGTTATTCCGAAATGGAAGCATATGCATACAGCGTCCAAGGTCGTATTGCTTTCGAAGAGGGGACAGAAGAAAGTGCTAGGAGGGCGGTGGTTCACTTTGAGAAGGATTTGAAAGTCCGCGAAGCAACTGGCGATACTGATGGTATTGTCATTGCAAAGACCAACATAGCTTTAGCAAAATCATATTACGAAGGTGGCACTAATGAGGAGGTGTTGAAGGCATGCCAAGAGGTGTATGAATTGCGTGTCGTTGAATTAGGTGAAAAACATGCCGACACAATTCATTCGGGTAAAAGCTATGCTATTGACCTTCAAAAAGCCGACCGTGAGGAGGAGGCAAGGGAGCTTCTGACAAAGTTGCTGGCCACAAGCAAGCAAGTATTCGGGTCTCATCACAACACCACCAAGGAGATTGAATCACAGCTGGAATGAGTCGTCTAAGGTGAAACTGTAAATCCGTGCTAAATTGGATTGTAGCAAAGTGCCAAGATCACAATCATTGTAAATTCTTGTGATTATTTTATTGCCGACTATTTCTGTCGGCCTATGTACTTGTGTCAAATTTTGTGTTATTTGTTTGTGCATTGTAAAGAAACAAAGTCAAATAGAAATTAGTTATATGTACTTTAAAGCTAAGTGCATGTAGAATATTAACTTCCACAAAGCGATGGCGTATTCGCTACAACAATTTGCTGCCTTCGTCCTTCCCAATACGGATATGATTGGAGAGAAAGAAAGTGGTGGTGGCATTCGATTGGTAGAATATGTAGTGAACCTCACAGATCTCGAGGCAGTGATTGGTCTTGAATTCTTCCCACTGCTATTCGGATCTTTTACTGAGAATGATACGGATGACATAACAATAACGAAATCGATTGCGGATGCTCTTACCGATGAGATTCGTGAATCGAGCAGTGAAATTGTGGACAAACAAGTACGAAATAGTACGTACAATAACAACAACAAGGTGGTTTGAGTAAGGGTAGACGAAAGAAGATAAAACAGCTCGTGATAACTCTCCGATTCTGTTTCAGCATATATGTAGGAACAATGATTATCGTTATCAGCTCCTTCGCGTATAATTTATGTAATCATATACGCCTATGATTTAGTGATTAGAAGTCATACATTGCTCTTTATTTATGTATTTATATAACTCATATATTTATGCATTCACATTATGCATGGACTGTCCTTAAACCCCTAGGATACCTAATCTCCTATCTTTGCTGTAGCCTCTTCTCTCATCATCTCAATTCAAAAGAGTTTTCTCTTCGACGTCACACTGTCTGATTCCAACCCAATATTACTTTTCTCATCATTCTCCTTGTATGATACTACATTACTTATGATAGGCGACGAGCATTGTGGCGACATTGCGGCACGGAATTTATGTCCGCCAATGTGAGCATTCGATTTCTTCGAAGGCGTGGTGGCGGTGGCAAGATATCTGCCAGTAGCCAAAACTATATGCTCGTTTCCACGCAGTGGCGCCAACCGTTTGGACGACGAAGGTGGTGGAGGTGACCGTATCTCGCCACGCCTGGCGTATAGACGACGGGGTGTAGTGAACCGTGTCACTCGCACAGCACCTGAGTCGATGAGGCGATCACTATTTGTTGCACCTTTGCGAGGATTGGTTTGCATCTGCAGTCGTACTGCACCCGTATCCAAAAGTCGACAAGGTGTCTTGTCACGATTATTTTTCGCCCCTGCCCCAATCTCTGCTCTAGCATGAGAAGAAATCTTGCGTGGCGTAGCTTTCCTTCTGGCACTGATCAATCGATCAATCGCTGGTGGAATGGTGGGAGCATCATCATCATCCGACCCGATTAGAATGCTAGTTGCGATGCTCGAAAAGGTTACTCGTTTCTTGGCGAGAAGTCCAGACTTCCTTGCCTGTTTCTCTGTTTGATAATTCTCATTCGCACGCTCAAATCGTTGTGTTATGTTAGACATGCGCTCTTCGGTTTCAGATATACGATGCCGCAAGTCAGCATTGACACTCGTCAGGTCGGAAAGCTGCTTCTTCAGCTCGTTATTACGCTCAACTAATAATGCACGCGAAACGGCAGCGGCTACCTGGTTGACAACTCCTTCTTCTTCCTCTTCCTCGTCGTCCTCATCACCGCTGACCTTTCCTTCCAACATCATTTCCCCAACTAAACTCCGTCTTGGACTGGCTTTCACGGGAGAAGTGCCCTTCACACCACCGCTCATTGCCAATGCTCCCATGGCATACATCCGCACGGCATCATGCGTGCTTTGCTCCGCCCCCTTGGACATAAAAAAATCGAGTGATGATTGCAACGAGGCACATTCGGCATTCTTCTTCCGTAGATCAGTCTCGAGTGTAGAAATTTTAGTTTGTAATCGTGCGAGTTCGGCACGATACCCAGGTGTTGGTGTGAGAGTGGATGCAACAACGTTTGTAGTAGTGGGGGAGGTAACGGAGATCTCATCCTCGTCATCCTTTGGATCATTCTGACCTTCATCATCTTTCACCGGGGACGTGAAATTTCCTCCTTCTTCGTTAGTTTCGTGTCCTCTTGTTGTCATTGTCTCACTATCCGCACTCGTAACTGGTGGGCCACCGGCATCTCGCGACCCACCACCTCCGCGTTCCCTCGCCAATGCCTCCCCCTTTGCACGCAATTCTCCAGGCTTCGTGGTCGGAGCAGAGCTCTTCGTGGGTGTCGTCGCCTTTGTGGGCGTAGTCACTTTGGTTATCACGGCAGCTGCTGCCGTGCTCCTCGTTGTCCGCCTCGTCGTTGTCGTAGTCGCTGAGCCACTACCACTGCTACTGGCGGCACCGCCAGCCTCGCTCAGCTCTCTCCGCAATCTCAGTCCCTCCAGCCTCGTTAATTTACGTTTCGTGACCTTGGCACGCTTCACGAACAGGCCATTATTCTCGCCCCCACATTCAAAATATACGATACCGTCCACGCTGCCATTATTCTTGCCCTTGCCGGTAGATGCTGCTCCAGTGAGACTTCATCATCATCGCCCGAGGCGAATTGCACCGAGCCGAGATGGGCCACGATGCCCTCGAGCGACGATGATGAAGTCTCCTCCCCCCCGGCCGTGGTGGTGGTGGAGTCGACGGTTACCGGATCGTTCAGCTCGAGCAGCCGATCCGTCATGCTCTCACATCAATGGTCCGAATGTGAGTGAGATTCGGCAAATGGTTTGATTAGGGAACGTCGTGGTGTGCGCTACCCCAAAAGTCTCTTGCTTCCCGCGGAAACGATCGGAAAGTTTGTTTTCACACCTCTAACCTCGGGCAATTGATGCTCGCTGTGAGACAAGTCGCATGTGGACTGAATTTGTCATATGTAGTCTTCTTCCTCGCCCTTTTTATAATACGCCATCCTGCTATGTTCCGCGTCGCCACGTAACAATTCGATAACGTTCTCAACGAAGATAGCATGATGACATGAAATTACTTAGATGAAACGTTTATGTTTCTCATTGGTTACGGCCTTCATGTTACAATGGCGACAGTAGTCAATGTGAATGGGACAAACCACGCACTGGTTAGTGAACATAAGATGGGAGACATGAGAGGACAGTAAAGCAGCATGCAACGCAACAATATTGAATTTTGGTAGAAAACCAATGGTTGTAGAGGAAGTAAATCACTTTAAGAGTATCTATGTATAATATAAAAACTTTTATGCTTACAATATAATGTGTACATAATATAACGTTTCGAACACCTAGTAGTGCTTGTAAAGTTTTCAGTAACATGATTTAATCCAAATGTCATTCACACAGGCACTATTGTGTTTCTAATAGTAATAGTGATTGGATGAAGCAGCAGTAGCAGGATCGTCATTTGAACCATGAATTGTCGAAAATCGGAACAACATCATACCTTTAAAAACTATTCCACCTTCATAAAAATCCGAATGGCACACAAGATGACCTCCATGGCTAATCCATCAGTGTATTTGTCACCATCTTAAACATATTAAGTTTAAATATCCCCATATGCATGGCAGAGCCGCTCCCCTTCCCTTAATCCTACTTCCAAATTGCTTCTGTTTCATTCTCCTCGTACCTTTAGGATCAAATGCAGTTGATTGTTGGATAACATCGGTCGCAATTGGCAGCGCAATGACATGAACAGCCGTACGTCAGGAAAGCCACTGTGGATGTACCAATGATACACCAAATTGCCAGCAGCAATGGTATCATCCGACGCACAGAACGATAGAACCAGCGACAATGCCACAAAACCAGACCATCATTGAGTCATTTGAATCCATAGGCGACCACGGTTATGTGGTTCCATTCATTCCACATCTGCACTCTCATGTAGGAGGTACCATTCGACGTCCAGAACAAATAGAACTAACGACACCGCCACCAAACCACACCACCAATAGTCGTATGGTACTATAAGTGGCCACGGCGCCATGATTTGGAGTCGTCATTGTCATGCGGGCAATAAAGCTGCAGCTTGTTACCATTGATTTCCCTGCAAATTCCCATGATTAGTCTGTTGGCGTCCACAACAGCAGAACCAACGTCCGCACTACCAAACCAGACCACCATTGATTCATCCGAGCCCATATAAAGCCGCGGCGCCATGAGTTGGGTGCACCACTGCCATATGGCCGAAGGTACAGCCGCTGCGGCTGCTATCATCGCTCCCTTCACCATCCTGCGGAGGCGATGGCAGAACGATCATATCCCGGCCCAAACGGGGCGCGACAACCGCACCGCGGCAAAAACGATGAAGAGAGGGGCGAAGCTAGTCATCAGTGTGTATGATGAGGTGCAGCGGCGATTATCGTCATTGCATCGCCATGGAAGCGGAGGTGGGCTGGGTGGTGATTGGTGAAAACAAACTTTCCGATTCATTTCCAACTCTCCGCTTGTTTGAGCTGGTTCCTGGAAGAAGCTCACCACGCTAGTTTGGCATCACATCGCCCCCGGGACGGTGAATGGAGGATGAGAGCGGACGCAGTGGCTATACCTTCGCCCACATGGCGGCGTGATGGTCATCGACTGCTCCGTGTTCAGAACTGTCGTCGCTTTTGCTGCAATGCTGTCGTTGCAATGCTGTCGTTGGTTGGTATGCCCACTACTTCAAGACCTAGTAAACTATCGTCGATTAGTACAATTATGAACAATCGACGAAACCACAAACTTTTACGTTGAAGATGAGATGAAGGAATTGGCTCAACTCAACGAGGACGACGGGGGAGGTGGGACGTGCCGAAGATCTGCGTGAAAATACTGATAATTATGCAACAATCATTTGACAACGACCGGGAGGACCCAAACGACAGTATGATTGGACAGGGGATTCGTGAGGACAAGGACAAAATGATGAATATCCTGACGTGGGGCAACTCCGCATTAAAACATCAATAAACTCGACAAGGATTTCCATTGCGAGGGCCAGCGGTGATGAGGATTCTGACGAGGACGACTGGGTATTATATATCAATCAACTCGTTGAGACCTAGTCGTATTGTGAAGAGTAGTGACGACGAGGATACGTGAGATGGCTGGATATTATACCACAATCAACTCTGCAAGGACGAGGGATATTGCAAGGACAAGAGGACAAGGGATGTACCAGTAATAATGGCGTGGGACAACTCAGCATCATGCAAAACAAAAATGAAATGGACGACGAGGTATTATACATCAATGGTCTGACGTGGGACAACTCAGCATCATCAATAATGAAACGCGATGACAAGGCATTGTACAACAATCAACTTGATGAGGAATTGGGATTGTACGAGGATGAGCAATATGCCAAGTTTTGGACGACAAGGCTTTCAACAATCAACTTGATGAGGACGAGGGATTTGTGAGGCGGAGTGACAACAAGGTTTGACGACTCCGCATTATGCAACAATACACTCGACGCAACAATAAACAAAGGATATTGGACACTGATTACAATTTCAATTGAAACGCGGGGTATGGTGTAGAACTTCTGCGCTCTACTACTATATGACAAGGAATATGCTGGGCACATGGAGAACTTACTGTGCATACTGTTGAGGGGGAGAGTGACGAACGATTCACAGGCTGTGATACAATATGGCATCAATTGTATCAGATAGGGATGGCATCGAAGGAGTGAAAGCAAATGTATGCAAGGAACCGTGCATTAATTCATAAACAATAATTTAGACGTCATTTGGTACGGGAAAACTAAGGAGGTAGCAAAGAGTGACAACTTTAGATTTGAACTTATACTATTCTTTAAATCTATACGCACTAAGGTCATTAACATTTTCAGTCTGAGAGACAGTCCTTGGAGATGCATTAGCATCGTTCCCACAACCCCGTCCCTCATTAAAGTAAAGTTCTACCTCCGACCGTTATGCTGCCCAATGCCGACTGGAATTTCATTCAACACAAGCGGCGTAGCTTAGCATACACGCAGCACACACACCAGAACATCATTGCGACAAGATGATGACCAATAACCGCCTCCCGACACAGCCAATACGCCATCAATAGCGCTCCCACAACGTTTACCGGGCAGCAGCACGAGACAACGGAACGCGAGCGGCAGTGGTGGTATACGATAGTGCTGTGGATGGTGTGGGCAAGCAGCATTGTCGTTTCTTCTTCTTCTTCTTCTTCTTCAATATCATTGGTGCTGAGCGTGTCAGCCATGGATAATTTACGACGAGGATGACGCCAAGGAATAATAAATGACTCGTCTCCCTACGTTTGCCAGAGTATTTGTCGTGTGCATCATTACTACTACTACTACTAATACTAATACTACTACTATGTTGTTGTCATAATGCTGTGACGATGGTTAGTTGTTGTAGCGATAGTTCTAACCATCATCGTCACTCCTTCGTCGACATCAAACGAAAATGCAGTGACTTCTTCTCTTTCGTTTTTCTCAATAGTCGAGGACAGCTTGCCGAGAATTTTTGCTCATCTCAACAGACCAACCATATCATACCCTCTTGTCAGTGCTGTATATGATTGATTGTTGCGTGTTCCAATTTCCTTCAAAAATCATGCAGGCAAAGGTATAGTCCATGGCTGCTACAATTGATATACCAATGTTTCAATACCACCCCCCTCAGCATTACAGTACCATTCGACGTCCAGAACGATAAAAACAACAGCAATGCCACCAAACCGAACCACCAATAAGTCGCATGGAATTATAAGAGGCCAAGTTGCAATCGCCGTGCGGGCAAAGGCACAGCCGCCGGCGCTGCCATTGATTTCCCTTTACTGTAAAGCGGCAACATTATCATCGGCGTCGATAACATCAGAACCAGCTGCCGAACTATTAAAAAAAGACCACCATAAATTCGCATAAACCCATAGGAGGCCGTGACACCGTAGCAAATGGGCCCCACCTCCATGTGGACGAAGGTATGGTCCCGAGACCGCTTTCGCTTTCGTAATGGTCACGCCACGCGGGGGCGATGTAAGGACGCCCATGTCTCGGCCCCAAGTTGGCCCACGACAACCTCACCAATACAAAAGTATGGGGTGACTCTAGTCGTCGATCTGCCTGATCACGCGAGGATACTGTCAATGTCATGGCCATGGAGGCGACGGAGGCCAAGAGATGATTTTTTAGACCGAGTTTTGGAGTGGTAAGTATCGGCACTTATCAAGGCGGGAAAAACCGTGATCCCGATTATCGCGGCAACGTGGATCGCACGCGGTTGTGGCTCATCATCGTCTTATTCGAAATTGGTGGTCTCGTCATCCAGCGACGACGGCAGCAGTCGTCATTGTCCAGAAGTAGTTGCTAGCGTTGGTCCTATGAGAGGTGGAGACTACGCCTTCAAACGAAAGGAAGTGAAGAGGAGGAAGGAGCTTAAGTCATTATATAAAAAGAATTCCGTTCCTAAGATTCAATTGGTCAATGCGTATGTAGCACGGGTTACGCCGACTCCATCTCAAAGTAAGCGGGCCATACCTAAGAGGGCGGTGAATTTGTCTCCTGGAGGATACATCCCACCCATGCCACTCAATGGCAAAGTATATGGAATGGGAGAATTTCTCAGTATCATTGGAGAGTATCGTAAGGGAAGCAATGCACGTGGTGCAATGATTAGGAGTATACAGTCACATGGGTATCTTGAAGTACAAAAGACTGCCATTTACAGATGCATTGACCAGCATGAGAAAGGACGGTGTTTCAACTTGCTAGCACCCTGGCCTGAACGTGGCGGGCAAGCGTACGTGAATGACGAAGAGGCGGAAGTGATAGCTGAGCGTATTCGAAACAATGTCGGCGAGAAAAACACACACGACATTGTTGCCGAATTTGTGCTTGAAATAGTAAAGAACAAAGGAATAGTACGTGATACGATTAATCCAAGAACGATCAAAAATTACACGGCCTACATTAGTACATTTCCAGGAGTTAGTTTGGTTGATAATAGCATCCCAAAGACGAATAATCGAGGCCGCGCTGTGTGGGCCCGCCAGAGCAGCCACGATGCAAATACGACAGCATTGACATCGGAGAAGGGTGGCAACTCCAAACCCAAAGCGGAGGCGACTTCTCCGGCGGCAAAGTCGAATAATAAACAATCGAAAAAGACGTCCGCAATCGCAGCAGGCGCAGAAGCAAAGGCTGAAGTGCTCAAAATCAGTAACCGGGACATAGAAAATGAAGCGGCCCGAATCATGGCCAAACGAAGGGATGCCTCACCAGAATTGTCAGGCACGCTCCAAGCATCATCTACAACAGTTGACGAGATTGATGATACTCCTTGGGGGAATGTAATACAAGCATCAAACGGTCTCAATTTACTCGCTCGTGCTGCATCCGAATCCCATCCGCTACCGCCAGTAGCAGCCTCGAATCCAGAGTCACAGGCTGATCCTCCAACTCCCAATGCCACCACCACCACTACTAGCGCTGGTGGTGGAGCATTGTCGTGGATTACAATCAACGGTGAAAAAGTTGACTGTTGTCACTTTGAGTACCCCCCCACTCAGAAAAATGATCAGGAATGTATGCTAAAGATTGATGGAGAGATTGTTTATGCGGAATTTCATGAATTGACAATAAAGGGACGAAAAGATCATTGCCGACCACGGCCAATCCTTAGCGCATCGATAGCGAACATGGTGGGTGCTCAAGTGATAGACAATAGCTTTGGTGACTTAGTCCATATTCGGTTTCCGAGTGGTAGACAGAACACTGTTTTGTTTGCCAGAAATGATTCAAAATGTAAATATCTAAGGGAATTGCATGAATTCATTACCAACAATAGAAATGGCTTTGAGGAACTCTATCAAAACGTTCCACCACATCTATGGGAGAAAGACTCTCTTGCTGGTGGAAAATATTTACCAATGGGAATGTCCCTCCGGAGTGGAATCCAAGGAAGTAATCCAAGATGTCCATTCCTCCGACAAGAATCTGCATACAACGTTAGCAAAGCTATTGCACATTTCTACGAAAATATTTATGGCCGCCTAGCCATGTTAATGAAGAAGTACTGTGGTGCGAAATATTCCGAGAATCACAAACTTTATGAAGATGGGCACGATTGTATCTTTCCTTCCCCAAAAGCTCAAATGAACTCCAATTTAGATACGAATGGCATATTTATAGGTTTGAGTCAGATTGTTTTGAGGGTGATGGATAATGAAAATACATCAAACAAGCAAAATCCCAACAGGACTGCGCTTCATGTCGACTCAGGTGATGTTGACTCTGATCAGTTTTTGACCTTTATACCCATGGGTGGACAAAGCAATTGTGGTGGATTTGTTTCTGGAACAGATTTGATGGTTTTTGAGCATGAAGAAGGTGGAGCAAGCTATAGATTGAGAACCACAATACCTGATACTGTGGTTATTTTGTTGATGAATAGCGCACGCCAGTTACATGGCAATGTCGAGGATGATTACAACAACATCTCAGCAGAATTAGACAGAAGTCTTTGGTCAGCAAGATTGATCGGTTACGGAAGATTAAGTGTACAACACTTTATTGATAGACGACGTAGAGGTGCAGTACGGGGTAATGCGTTCTGGGATACCCAAGTGATGGAGCACTTGCCTCTACAAAGAGATCAAGTAAGAGTTGGAAATTTAGTTTCAGCCAAATTTGGTTCTAAGCTATTTAGGGCAGAAATATGTGGGGAACATGACAACCTCTATCTCTTGTGGGATGGTGAGAAAAGGCGTACAAAACTCAGACCAAAACAACCTGTGTATTCAACCTATTGCTCAAAATCAAATCCAAATGAATGCGAACACTGCAATCCAACAGTGTCATTTCTTCCGATTGAATACTCGTAGAATGTCATGTCTTCTGTGGTGATAAACGGAGGAAATTCTTTATGAGGTCATTCAATGGTAATATGGGAGCCATCCATATTTCATTATTCTCCTCAAACGATGAAGATTAAATTCTATTAGTCAAAAGTTTGGTTCAAAGGGTACCAAAGGCTCGTCAGCAGAGAGAGCGTCGTCCTCATCCAGCAGAGCAAGAAGTTTGCTTAGTTTGGCACGGAGTCTTCGAGCTGACGGAGGTGAAGGATTCAGTAGCTGGGGTGACTTGTTAAGACAAGCCTTGCTGAGCGCTGGTTCTGGTCCCGGAGGTCTTGATTCTGCGGATGCCTCGGACCTTCTTAATGCGCTGAGTGCAAATATTAATGCGAGGACTCGAGATGAGAGTGGGACAGGAGCATCAACAGGAGGGAGTGGTGAGGGAGGAAAGAACGATGATAAAACAAAACTCACGCCTGCCGAGGAAAGGAATCGTCTGTACTCAATAAATCAATAAGACCTCCAAGGCTCTAATGATATGTACGAAAAAGAGTGGTCAGAGAAATGCATCATCGAACTGAGACGCGTCATCGCCACCCAATCCACTCCGTACTGACGTATTTTGAACGACCACTTCTTGCATTGGCTGATGATCAGGCATGTTGCTTTTGTAGGGATTCACGGGTACCGCTCGAGGTTGCTGCATCTCAGGTTGATACTGATGCTGCTGAATCTCGGGTTGATTCGGAACGCGTAAATTCGCATTTCCACATCCAAAGGTACCAAACATTTGGGCACGAATCAGTCCAGCATCATTAATGTCATGTCCGATAAAAGAATGATCATTGACGCTCATGCCACCAGCAAAGTTTCCTGGAGGGAAATCACAATAGGCGACGTCATTTCCATATGCCGTAGGGTCCAATCCAAGACACAAAGAGTCGTTGAAAGTATTATCAAAGTGA
>Ga0247832_1005546_pt1 | contig 14535 bp, 8 predicted proteins | sample LaCruzMarch2015__10_FD_192407 | JGI IMG/M metagenome (GOLD analysis project Ga0247832, IMG submission 192407) | Freshwater microbial communities from meromictic Lake La Cruz, Castile-La Mancha, Spain - LaCruzMarch2015_4m | ecosystem: Environmental > Aquatic > Freshwater > Lake | place: Spain... | reverse complement strand
ATTCTTGTCATCTGTGCCGGTCTGACCGCCTGCGCAACGCCCGAAAACCGCCGCGAACTCTACGGGCCTTGGTACCCCTACAAGCCGATCCCCTACACTCCTCCAGAGAAGGATGTGAATGACCGCGTGATCCAACCCGTGGTGGCTCCCAATGACACCATTGTCCACTACGGCCCCGACCAGCGTGAACTGATCCTCGGCACCTGGGGCATGGCCGGCCACCAGCCCAGCATGCAATACCCCAGCACTCCGTGGAGCACGGAGCAGCGCATCATCAGCCGCTACAACGACAGAGGTCTGGACGCGAAAGAAATCGCAGCCCGCGAACGCGCCCGGAACTACGCGGCAGGTTCTCCTGCCGTCAAATAAGCGGCCAAGGCGGCCAAGGCCCGCCCTCGGTGGCTGCAAGCGTGCTTCTCCGCCGGGGCGAACTCCGCAAATGTCCGGCCGCTTCCCTCCGGGACGAATAAGGCATCATAGCCGAATCCCCCCTCGCCCCGCTCCGAGGGTGCGATAGAGCCTTCTACCGTTCCGGAGAAAGTCCGGACCACCACCCCATGCCTGGCCAAGGCCAGCACGCAACGAAAACGCCCGCGCCGCTCCTGACCGCGCACTTCGCCCAATTTTTCGCGCAGCAGCACACGATTGGCCGCCATGTCGGCGTCTTCTCCCGCGAACCGCGCCGACCGCACGCCCGGCGCCCCGCCCAGCGCATCGACCTCCAAACCGGAATCATCGGCCAGTACCCACCCGGCGTAATGGGCCGAAGCGGACAGAGCCTTCAATTTGGCATTCTCTTCGAACGTGTCTCCGGACTCCTCCACCTCCGGCAGATCCGGACGCGCGGTGAGATCTTCGACCTCCCATCCGGTGCCGAGAATCTCCCGCACCTCGCGCGTTTTGTGCGCGTTGCGCGTGGCGAGAAGCATGCGTTGCTTTGACACCTCGTTCATTCCCGGCAAAATGCGCGGTTTCCCAGCCTCATGTCGAGCCAACGCAAACAGTATCCCTTCCCGCAATTCGAGCCCAAGTGGCAGCAACACTGGTCCCGGACCGAAGCCTACCGCACGCCGAACCCGGGCGAGGCGGATTTCGATCCGGTTAAGCCGAAATACTATGTCCTCGACATGTTCCCCTACCCCAGCGGCGAGGGACTCCACGTCGGCCATCCCGAGGGTTACACTGCGACGGACATCCTTGCGCGTTGGCACCGCATGCGCGGCTTCAACGTGCTGCATCCCATGGGCTGGGACGCCTTCGGCCTGCCTGCAGAGCAATACGCGGTCAAAACCGGGCAGCACCCCGCCGTAACCACGGCCAAGAATATCGCGCGCTTCCGCCAACAACTCGACCGCATCGGATTCAGTTACGATTGGTCGCGCGAGGTCAACACCACAGACCCCGACTACGTCCGCTGGACCCAGTGGATCTTCCTGCAGATTTACAACGCGTGGTTCAACCCCGCCACCAACCGGGCCGAACCGATTTCCACCTACGAGGGCGCTGATCCAGACAGCGTCCGGCTCGCTTACGTCGCCGAAATGCCGGTCAACTGGTGCCCGGAACTCGGTACCGTCCTGGCCAACGAAGAGGTGGTCGACGGCAAAAGCGAGGTTGGCGGCTTTCCCGTCGAACGCCGCCCCATGCGCCAATGGGTGCTGCGCATCACCGCCTTCGCCGGACGCTTGCTCGAGGGCCTCGAGAGCCTCGACTGGCCGGAATCGATCAAACTTCTGCAGAAAAACTGGATCGGCCGCAGCGAGGGTGCTTTCGTTGATTTCACTCTCGAGTCCGGCGAGAAGCTCACCGTCTACACCACGCGACCCGACACCCTCTTCGGTGCCACCTACCTGGTGCTTGCCCCGGAGCACCCGCTCGTCGCGCAAATCACCACGGGCGGACAAAGACCAGCGGTCGACGCCTACATCAAGGCCGCCGCGGCAAAATCCGAGCGCGACCGCCAAGACGCGTCGAAGGAAAAATCCGGCGTCTTCACCGGGGCGCACGCCCTCAATCCGATCAACAACACGCGCCTCCCCGTCTGGATTTCCGACTACGTGCTCACCGGCTACGGCACCGGGGCCATCATGGCCGTCCCCGCCCACGACGAGCGTGACCACGAATTTGCCGGAAAGTTTCGCCTCCCCGTCATCGAGGTGGTGCAGCCTGCGCAACCTGTCGGGGGTTGCTTCACCGGCGAGGGCACCGCGATCAACTCCGGCCTCCTCGACGGACTCCCCACCGCCGAGGCCAAAGCCAAAATCACCGACTGGCTCGAAGAACACCGGTCCGGCCGCGCAGCTGTGCAATGCAAATTGCGCGACTGGCTCTTCTCGCGGCAGCGCTATTGGGGCGAACCCTTCCCCGTGATCTGGGAAAACGGACGCCACCGCGCCCTTGCTGCCCCCGAGCTTCCCGTCCTCCTGCCGGAACTCGCTGACTTCAAACCGACCGGCACCGCGGAACCGCCCCTGGCCAAGGCCGTAGATTGGGTGCGCTACTCCGCGACCGCCACCCGCGAGCTGAACACCATGCCCCAATGGGCCGGCTCCTGCTGGTACTACCTGCGTTATTGCGACCCGCGCAACACCCGTCAGTTCATAGGAAAGGAAGCCGCGCGCTACTGGCTCGGCGACGGACAAGACAATCCCGGTGGGGTTGATCTTTACGTCGGCGGCACGGAGCACGCCGTGCTCCATCTCCTCTACTCCCGGTTCTGGCACATGGTGCTGCACGACCTCGGCCAACTCCCCACGCCCGAACCATTCCAGCGCCTCGTCAACCAAGGTATCATCCTCGGCACGGACGGACAAAAAATGTCGAAGAGCCGCGGGAACGTGGTCAATCCCGACGAAGTGATCGACGCCTACGGCGCCGACGCCTTCCGCCTCTACGAGATGTTCATGGGTCCGCTCGAGCAGATGAAACCGTGGAGCATGAAGGGCGTCGAAGGCGTCTACCGCTTCCTCGCCCGTGCCTGGCGTTTGGCTATGACCGAAGACCAGGAAGGCAACTGGCAAATGTCCGCCAACGTGGCCGACGTCGACCCCACCGCCGCACAACTCCGCGTCCTCCACGCCACAATCAAGAAAGTCACCGGCGACCTCGCCACGCTCTCCTTCAACACCGCCATCTCGCAGATGATGGTCTGCGTCAACGAATTCACCTCCGCGGAAAAACGCCCTGTCTCCGCCTTGCGCACCCTGCTTCTCCTCCTGAGCCCCTTCGCCCCGCACATGGCCGAGGAACTTTGGGAGCAACTCGGCAAAAAATTCCCCGGTTTCGAGGGCCCGGCCCATGGCCAAGCCTGGCCGGCCCACGACGATTCGCTCTTGGTCGAAAACGAGGTCGAGATCGTCCTGCAAATCAACGGCAAGGTCCGCGACAAACTCGTCATGACGAAAGACGCCACCCGCGAGCAACTCGAAGCCGCCGCCCGCGCCCAAGAAAAATTCGCCGCCCAGCTGGCCGGCAAAGAAATCGTCAAAGTCATTGCCGTCCCCGGCAAGCTGGTCAACTTCGTCATCCGGGGCTGAACCGCGCTTGCCTCCGACTGCACCGGAGCACTAGGTTTCGGTCGAGTTCCCCCTCCCATGAAGAACCTTCTGGCCGGTCTTGTCGTTGCCACCCTCGCCACTGCGGCCCACGCCATGGAGGATCGTTTCTGGGATTACTACACCCCATATCCGAGCAATTACATCGGTTCGGACCAGTGGTGGGCAGGCGATGCCGCCAGTGGTGACTGGTGGGGCACCCGCAACTGGCTGGATGAAAACCACGGCGTCGAATTTTCCTTCACCTATGTGAACAACTTGGCGGGCAATCCCACTGGCGGTCTGAGTCAGGGTTTCACCTACACGGACAACATCGCCTTCGGCACGAAGCTCGATTTGGAAAAACTCATCGGTTGGCGCGGCGGCACTTTCACCATCGCGGCGACCGACCGCAACGGCAACAGCCTTTCCCGCGACTACATCGGCAACCAATTTACCGTGCAGCAGGTCTACGGCGGACAGACCATTATTCTCACCGACCTCCACCTCACCCAGAAATTTTGGAACGAAAAAGCGGAGGTCAAGGCCGGACGCTTTTCCTCCGGCGACGACTTTGCCAGTTCCCCTCTTTATTGGCTCTACATGAACAATGGCATCGACGGCAACCCACAGGCCTTGCCGGTCAATGCCTCCTTCTCCGCCTACCCGTGGGCCAGCTGGGCCGCCCGCCTGCGCGTCGATCCCTGTCCCGAATGGAATGCCATGGCCGGCATCTACCAGGTCTCGAATAAAACCTTCAACCGCGAACTCCACGGGGTAAATTTTTCTTTCGAAGAAAATGACGGCGTCATGATCCTCGGACAAATTGGCTGGACCCCGGAATTTTTCAAACGCCCCGTGACCCGCGCCGCGGCGGACGCCGCCTCCACCGCCAAAGCCGCCATCGCACCCGGAGACGGCCGTGTCACCTTCGACGACGACGCGGAGACGACATCCGCGGAATCCGGCATGCGGGGTTTGCCCGGGCACTATTGGTTCGGCGGCTACTATTCGTCGTGGTCCTATGCGCAATTCGGAACCGCCGGCACCGCGGCGAATGCCTACGGCTTTTACTGGCATGCCGACCAGATGGTTTTTCAGGAGGATCCGGGCAGCAGCCAGGGACTGACCCTCTGGACTGCTTTTGTCCTCTCCCCGCAGGAGAACATCGCCAAGGTTCCCTTCCAGTGGAACTGCGGCGCCGCCTACCAGGGACTGCTTCCGCGGCGTGATCTAGACACCACCATGTTCGGCCTCGCTTACGGGAGTTTCAGCGATGACTACGGCAATGCCGGAGACGCCTACAACGGCGATCCCGTCAGTTACGAAATGGCCCTCGAATGGGGCTACCGCGTGCAACTTTCGAACTTCCTCTACGTCCAGCCAAACATCCAATACATCGTGCAACCCGGCGGCACGGGCTCGATTCCGGACGCCTTTGTCCTCGGCATGCAAATCGGCGTGACCTTTTGAGACCGGGGCGCTTGTTTTTCCCGCCACCACGGCTCACGCCATGTGGCGCCCCGTCTCGCGCATCATCCGCCCGAGACGCACCAGCTTGTCCGGCCAGTGTTTATCCCACTGGCCGATCGGCACCGGAAATCGCTCGGTCCAATTCTGGTCGCCGATCGCCCCCGGAACATTGAAACGCTCGGCCGTGCCGAAAATGTCGGTGATCATATTCACCGCCAGCCACGAATTGCTGGCCGAGAGCCCGCGCAGCAGACCTTCATGGATTTCGTCGCTCCACGGCGCCGGTAAGGCCAGATTCATTTCGGCGAAACGGCAAATCTCCTGCATCTGACGCACCGCCCGGCCCGCCCGGTCCGGGTCGCCCGACTGCGAGTCCGCATACCAGCCGTCCCAATAAGCGCGCAGGGTCGGATGGTCATGCGTGGCATAGGTGGCCAGGGAAAGGCGCTCGTATTCGCGGCCCGGCGTCGGCCAACCGTCCGGTGCGATTTCCCAGAGCGGAATTTTGAACCCGGGAATTTCCTGCGCTTGGAGCACAGGGCGCACATACGGCGACATTTCACCAAGATCTTCGGCGATGAGGCGGTGCTGGCCCGTTTCCTCGACGATCATGCGAAAAAGACGGTCACCCTGCGCACGATTCGTTTCGCGGCTCTGCTCGGATGAGTCGTCGCCCGGAATAAAACCGGGTAGCACCCCTCCGGTGCGTGCTTTAGCCTCGTCCTCGCTAAGCGGTAGGAACTCGGCGTTGCGGTCCGGACGCCACGGGAAAGTGTAAATGCGGAAGAATCCCAAGGCGTGGTCGACGCGCAGGAAGTGGAAAATTTTCATCGTGGTGCGAAGGCGCCGGCGCCACCACGCATAGTCGTCTTTTGCCATCTCCTCCCAGCGGTAAAGCGGGAACCCCCAGTTTTGACCCCACTTGGCGGTGAAAGGATCGGCCGCGAAAACCTTTTCCGGCGGCGCGCCGGCGGAACGCGTGAGGTCGAAAATCTCCGGCTGGGCAAAGACATCCGCACTGAAAATACTCACCCCCACGGGCACATCGCCGACCAGGGCCACCTTCCGCGCCTCGCCGTAAGCTTTCAATGCAGACCACTGGCGGTAAGCCACCCATTGCACATAGGCAAAAAAGTCGCGCCAAGCGCGGACCTTGCGCTTGTCCACCGGCGAGGCGGAGGCCAGCCACTTCTTGGCTGCCGCGTAGGTGCGCTGTTTTTTAGGCCAAAGGTCGGTGTTTTCGTTCTCGCCATGCCAGCGGACCAACGCGCGAAACAAGGTATAGGGCTCCAGCCATGCCGCATTCTCCTTGCTCCACGCGGCAAACTCCTTGGCCCGCCGCGTTTTCTCTTTGATCTGCCTCGTCTTGAAATTTTTCCACGCCGTCTCGAGCAATTCGCCCTTCAAAGCGCGTACTCCACGGTAATTCACTTTACCCTCGCGCAACGCACCGAGATCGTGCTGCATGCAGATTCTTTGGTAATCCGCGGTTGGCAAGTCCTTCAGCGTCTTGGGATTGGTCGCAATGGTGGTCGGATCGAGCGCCAGCGAACTGATAATGTTGTAAGGACTGTTGTCCCCGCCTGTCTCGTTGATCGGCAGGACCTGCACTAGGCCGAAACCGTGCTCCGAAGCCCAATCGATCATCTCTTTGAGCGACTCCGTGTCCCCTACGCCGAGGTCGTTTTCGGTGCGAAGGGCAAACAGAGGAACGAGCAGACCGGACAACTTTTGATCGGGAGATAGTTTCATGGGCAAAGAAAACTTATCTTGCCCGTTGCCCTCTCTGTCCGGAAGCCCAAAGGCCGAGGCCTTAAACACAATTCAGTCTTCGCCTATTGTTTCCTACTTGCTTAACTTGCGAAATCACTTTATCAGCGTTAACGTCTTTTCAACCATCCACCTCCACCACTTTATATTCCTATGGCTAACCTTACCAAGCGCGACATGGTCGTCAAAATCTCCGACGATGTCGGCATCACCCAACAGCAAACGTTCGACGTGATCCAGAAAACCTTGGAGCACATCACCGACAGTCTTGCCGCCGGCGATAATGTCGAATTGAGAAATTTCGGGGTGTTTGAAGTGCGCCTGACCAAATCCCGCGTCGGACGCAACCCGAACAAACCCGAAACCGACGTGGTTATTCCCGCCCGCGCCACGGTCAAGTTCAAGCCCGGCAAGATCATGCGCCAGCGCGTTCTCCTCCGCACCGCGGAACTCAGCAAACAAAACGGCGCTTGAGGGAGCCCGGTTGGGCCACTTGGCACCGCGGCCCGTGGCACAGGGCTTTTTCTTGGCCCTGGGGGGGGCCGCCGGTCCACCTGTCCCGAACCGCGGTGGTCCCGCCGCAGCGCCCTCGCTGAAAATTTCGTCCGACCAACGCATTTGCCGCGTTGCCTGACGCGCACTTTCGCCTATCCTGTCCGGTTCGCCGACGGCCATCCGGTCAGGCCGGCGAAAATTCGGTATGTCGAACCGCCAGCGTCCCGCCACCAGCCCGCAAACTCTCCGCATCCGCGGCGCCCGCCAGAACAATCTCCGCGGCATCGACCTCGATCTCCCGCGCGGACTCCTCCACGTCATCACCGGCCCCAGCGGCTCCGGAAAATCTTCCCTCGCCTTCGACACCATTTATGCCGAAGGCCAGCGACGATACATCGAGACCTTCTCACCCTACACGCGCCAATTCTTCGACCGCATGGACAAACCGCGCGTCGACTCGATCGAAGGCATCCCGCCCGCTATCGCCATCGAGCAGTCGAACAGCGTCAAAACCACCCGCTCGACCGTCGGCACCATCACGGAAATCAATGACTACATCAAACTCCTCTTTCCCCGCCTCGCCACCGCCGCCTGCCCGAAATGTCATAAGACGATCCGGCCCGAGACGGCCCGCAACATCGTCCGCGAGGCCGTGCGGCGCTTCGCCGGACAAACCCTTCTTGTCACCTTTCCGGTTAGCACCGGCGATGTCGAAAAACGCTCGCCCTCCCAATTTTTCGAATTCCTCCAGCAACAAGGTTACCTCCGCGTCTGGCTCGGAAAAAAAACTCTCCGCGTCGACGAGACCCCGCCCGAAACCCTTCCGGCCGTGGTTCACGTCATTCAGGACCGCCTCGCCGCCTCGGACGAAACGCGCCTGACCGAAGCCATTGAAACCGCCCTGCGCCTCGGCAAAGGGCGCATTCTTCTCGTCGACGCCGGAACCGACGAAAGTCACCCGTTCTCCTCCGGATGGCACTGCGCCTGGTGCGACCTGGATGTCCGGCCACCCACCCCGGGGCTCTTCAGCTTCAACCATCCGCTCGGCGCCTGCCCGGAATGCCGCGGCTTCGGACGTGTCATCGGCCTTGACTGGCAACGCGTTATCCCCGACCGGTCGCGCACGCTCTCCGAGGGCGTGGTGCGCGCGTTTCAGAGCGGCATGTCGCAGGAATGCCAGGCCGACCTCATCCGCCACGCGCGTCGCCACGACATCGACCTGCACTGCCCGTTCGAAGATCTGCCGCAAGCCGACCAGGACTGGGTCATCAACGGCGAACGCCGCCCCGGTGAGGCCTTGTCGGAAGTCTGGGACAACGGACGTTGGTACGGTGTTCAGGGCTACTTCGATTGGCTGGAAACCAAAACTTACAAAATGCACGTCCGCGTGCTCTTGAGCCGCTACCGCAGCTACAACGAATGCCCGAAGTGCCACGGAGGGCGTTTCCAACCCGAGACCCTTAACTACCGTCTGGCCGGCGCGGATGACGAAGCCCTCACCCTCCCCGAGATGGCCCGCCGCCCGATCAGCCCCCTGCGCGCATTTCTCGCCGGCGTGAAAATCCCCGAGGGCGACCACACCACGCAACTCCTCCTGGACCAAGTCACCTCGCGCCTCTCCTACCTCGGGGAAGTCGGCCTTGGTTACCTGACCCTCGACCGACCGACCCGCACCCTTTCCGGCGGCGAAGTCCAACGCGTCAACCTCACCACCTGCCTCGGCGCCTCGCTGGTCAACACGCTCTTCGTCATGGACGAGCCCAGCGTCGGCCTCCACCCGCGCGACCTCGGACAACTCCTCGGCATCATGCGCCGCCTCCGCGACAACGGGAACACCCTCCTCGTGGTCGAACACGAAGAAGCTGTCATCCGCGCCGCCGACTGGCTGACCGACATCGGTCCCGGCCGCGGTGAAACCGGCGGACAACTCATGTTCAGCGGTCCGCCCGCCCAAATCGCGGCGCAAAAAGATTCCCTCACCGCCGACTACCTCCTCGGCCGCCGTTCCATCCCCGTTCCCGCGAAACGCCGCAAAACAAAAAAATTCCTCAAGCTCCGCGGTGCGTCGCTCCACAACATCGAGAAACTCGACGCCGACTTTCCCCTCGGCGTCTTCACCTGCGTGACCGGCGTCTCGGGCTCCGGAAAATCCACCCTTGTCCACGGCCTTCTCCACCGCAACCTCCTCCGCGAACGCGGTGAACCCGTGGAGGAAGACGCCGGCCGCATCAAAAAGCTGACCGGCATCGAGCACGTCGGAGAAGTCGTCATGGTCGACCAGTCCCCGCCCGGAAAATCCTCCCGCTCGACCCCCGTGGTCTACCTCGGAGCCTGGGATCACATCCGCGACCTCTTCGCCCAAACCCCCGCCGCCAAGGGCGCCGGCCTCGGCCCCTCCACCTTCAGCTTCAACTCGAACAGCGGACGCTGCGAACGCTGTTCCGGTCTCGGCTACGAGCGCATCGAAATGCAATTCCTCAGCGATGTCTCCCTCACCTGCACCTCCTGCGGCGGAAAACGCTTCCAGCCCCACGTGCTCCGCGTCCACCTCGACGGACAATCCGTCCACGACGTCCTCGAAATGACCGTCACCCAGGCCATCACCTTCTTCAAAGATTTCCCCAAGCACCAAAAAATCACCGTCCCGCTGCAAACCCTCGAGGACGTCGGACTCGGTTACCTCCGTCTCGGGCAACCCACCAGCTTCCTCTCCGGCGGCGAATCGCAACGCCTCAAACTTGCCGCCCGCCTCGCCGACACCGAAGCCGAGGCCTCGCTCCTTCTCTTCGACGAGCCGACTACCGGACTTCACTTCGACGACATTGCCCGGCTCCTCGGCGTTTTCCACCGCCTGGTCGAAGCCGGACACACCCTCATCGTCATCGAGCACAATGTGGAAGTGATCAAATCGGCCGACCACGTGATCGATATCGGCCCCGAGGCCGGCGCCGAGGGCGGAAAGATTGTCGCCGCCGGTACGCCGGAAGAAGTCGCGCAAAACAAAGACTCCCGCAGCGCCCCCTTTCTCAAAGCGGCCCTCGAAGAGCAAAACCACGAAGCCACCCTCCTCGCCGCCGAGCCCGTGGCCCCGCCCGTGGCCACGGACAACAATCGCATCCGCATCACCGGCGCCCGCGAGCACAACCTGAAAAACATTTCCCTCGAAATTCCCCGCGACGAATTCGTCGTCGTGACCGGCCTGAGCGGTTCGGGCAAATCTTCCCTCGCCTTCGACATCCTCTTTGCCGAAGGCCAGCGCCGCTTCCTCGACTGCATGTCGACCTACGCCCGCCAGTTCGTCGAGCAAATGGAAAAACCGGACGTCGATCATATCGACGGACTCCCCCCTGCCGTGGCCATCGAGCAACGCATCTCGCGCGGAGGTGGAAAGTCCACCGTCGCCACCATCACCGAAGTCTACCACTTCCTCCGCCTCCTCTACGCCAAGCTCGGCACCCAATACTGCCCCGCCTGCCAAGTCCCCGTCGCCACCACCACCCTCGCCGAGGTGGCCGATAAGGTCCGCACCGCCTCGCAAGCCGGTCCAGTGCAAGTCTTCGCCCCGCTGGTCAAATCCCGCAAGGGTTACCACAAGGAAGTGGCCGAATGGGCCGTGCGGCACGACTTCAACACGCTGCTGGTCGACGGGAAGCTGATCAAGGCGGACAAATTTCCCGAACTCTCCCGCTACCGCGAACACTCGATCGATGTCCTCGTCGGACAAATCAGCAAAGCCTCCGAGGAAGACGCCATCGCCCTCGCCCGCCGCGCCCTCGAAATCGGCAAGAATACCGCACGCTTGGTCCGCGGCACGGAGAGCGAGCTGCTCAGCACCGAAATGGCCTGCCCCTCATGCGCCCGCGCCTTCGAACCGCTCGACCCGCGCATGTTCTCCTTCAACTCCCCCCACGGCTGGTGCGAGACCTGCCGGGGGTTCGGCCTCGTCTATGACAGTGCGGTCAAGACCGATCAGGCCCGCACGCAACTTGAAGCCGATCTGCAGGAGGAACAGGCCCGGGAGGAGGCCGACAAGGATGTCGCCCGTCCCTGCCCGGAATGCGAAGGACTGCGCCTCAACACCGAGGCCCGCAACGTCCGCGTCCACCACCGTCCCATCGCCGACTTCACCCGCGCCAGCGCCCGCGACGCGGCCCAGTTGCTCGACACCCTTGTTTTCAACAACCAGGACGGCACCCTTGCCGCCGACATCCTCCCCGAAATCCGGCAGCGCCTCGGCTTCATGCAACGGGTCGGTCTCGATTACCTCACCCTCGACCGTCCCGCCACCACGCTCTCCGGCGGCGAGGCGCAGCGCATCCGTCTTGCCGCCCAGCTCGGATCGAACCTCCGCGGCGTCCTCTACGTTCTCGACGAGCCGACCATCGGACTCCACGAACGCGACAACCGCAACCTGCTCGACGCCCTCGAGGAACTGGTCAAACAGGGCAATTCCCTGCTCGTGGTCGAACACGACGAGGAAACCATGCGCCGCGCCACCCGGATCATCGACCTCGGTCCCGGCGCCGGTCGGCGCGGCGGCGAGGTCATTGCGTCCGGGACCCTCGACGAAATCCGCGCCTCGAAAAACTCCGTCACCGGACGATTCCTGGCCAATCCGCCCAAACGCCCGTCGCGCGGCAGCCGCCGTTCCCTCAAGGACAAAGACCTGCACTGGCTCGAACTGAAAGGCGCCTCCCTGCACAACCTGCAGAATATCGACGCCCGGATTCCGCTCGGACGGCTCACCGTGGCCTGCGGCATCTCCGGCTCGGGCAAATCGTCGCTCCTCCGTGGCACGCTTGTCCCGGCGCTGAAGGACGCCATGACCCGCCGCGGACGCAAACCTTCCCGCAAAGCTGCCCCGCCGCCCTATGACAAATTGCTCGGGGCCGAACACATCGCCGGCGTCCACATGGTCGATCAATCGCCCATTGGCAAAACCTCCCGCTCCACCCCCGCGACCTACATCAAGGTCTTCGACGAAATCCGCCAACTCTTCGCCGGACTTCCCACCTCCCGCATGCGCGGCTACACCGCCAGTCGGTTTTCCTTCAACACCGACGGCGGACGCTGCGAGACCTGCCTCGGCCAGGGCGCGATCAAACTCGAAATGAGTTTCCTCCCCTCCAGCTGGCTCCCTTGCAGCGAGTGCAATGGCAGCCGCTACAACCACCAGACCCTCGATATCACCTACAATGGCAAGACCATCGCCGATGTCATGAGCATGACCGCGGCCGAGGCCGCCGAATTTTTCGACGCCCATCCGAAAATTCGCCACGCCCTCCGACTGCTCGTCGAAACCGGTCTGGGCTACCTCACCCTCGGCCAGCCCAGCCCCACCCTCTCCGGAGGCGAAGCCCAACGGATCAAACTGGTCACCGAACTCTCCCGCACCGGGGCGACCAAAGGCCGCCGCCTGCGCGAAGACCAGCGAGGCAACTTCTATCTCCTTGAGGAACCGACCATCGGACTCCACATGGCCGACGTCGAACAACTCATCGGCATCCTCCACCGCCTGACCGACGAGGGCCACACCGTCGTGGTCATCGAACACAATCTCAGCGTCATCGCCGAAGCCGACTACGTGATCGAGATCGGACCCGAAGCCGGCGCCCAAGGCGGACAACTCGTCGCCGCCGGCCCGCCCGAAAAAGTCGCCCAAGTCCAAGGAAGCCCCACCGCCCCCTTCCTCAAACCCCTCCTGAACTTGTAGCGACGGTCTCTGACCGCCGGGACCCCTCAGTCTTCGTTCCCTTCGCTACCTTCTGTTCAAAACCTCCCCGCCCTTGCCCGCGGCTGTTTCCCATTGTATAGACAATAGTCATGTCTGCTACCTACAATATGCGCGAGGCCCAAGCGAGCTTGCCCAAACTCTGCCGCTCCGGACGCCGTTTCGTCATCTCCAACCGCAACCGCCCCGTGGTGGTCGCCCTCCCGGTCGATGATTTCGAGGCCCTGATGGAGACCCTTGATGTCTTGGGCGACCCCGCCGCGATGAAGGCCGTCCAATCCGCGCGCGCCGGCAAGACCAAATATCGTTCGCTTAATTTGGCCGATGAAAATTTCGGCCTCTGACCAAGTAGCCACTTGGCTCACCGCCTTGCCGCCCCAGACCAAGAAGCGCGTCCGCACGGCTCTGCGCAGCTTGGCCCGGGGACGGGGCGACATCAAAGGACTGCAGGGTGACCTCGAAGGTTTCAGCCGCCTGCGCATCGGCGGCATCCGCGTTCTCTTCCGTCAAACCTCCACCCGTGAATTCCGCCTCGAATACGCCAACACCCGCGACGTGGTTTACGAGATGTTCCGGCAGTTCCTCGCCGCACAGGATGATTGAAAAAACACTTCGTTCCCTTCGTTACCTTCTGTTCAAAACCTCCCCCGCCCTTGCCCGCGCCGCGCATCCCGCTTAAACCCTTCCCGTGCTGAATTACATCTGGCTCGCTCTCGTCCTCGGCGCCGTCTTGCTCGGCGGCGCCACAGGACAAATGAAGGAAGTCACCACTGCGGCGTTCGAGGCCTGCAAGACGGCGGTGATGACACTTGCCCTCCCGCTGGCCGGTGTCATGGCGCTTTGGCTCGGGGTGATGCGCTTGGCCGAAAAATCCGGGCTGATGCACGCGCTGGCCAAATTGCTGCGTCCGCTCATGACGCGCATTTTTCCCGACGTCCCCGCCGAGCACCCCGCCATGGGATCGATGATCATGAACATGGCGGCCAACATGCTGGGTCTGGCCAATGCCGCCACACCGCTCGGACTGCGGGCCATGCAGGATCTGGAAAAGCTAAATCCACGTCCCGGCACGGCGACCAACGCGATGTGCACCTTCCTCGCGCTGAACACCAGTTCGGTGCAACTCATCCCAGCCAGTGCGGTGGCCATTCTTGCCGCCGCCGGATCCGTACAGCCCACGGCCATCATCGGCACTGCCCTCATCGCCACGATTTGCTCCACCGCGGTCGGACTCATCGCGGTCAAATCGCTCGAGAAGCTGCCATTCTACAAGTTGCCTCCAGTCACTGCGGCCGACGAATCGGCCAAACGCAAAGAAGACGCCGACCAACCGGACACCTTGACTGGACCGGCACCCGACCCGCTCGGTTGGGGCTCGCGCCTTCTCCTCGCCATTTTCGGCGTGTTCTTTCTCTACCTTGTCTGGAAAACAGCGAGCACGGGCTACGATGGTGACCGCGGATGGTTCGCATCCTACGTCGAAGCTCTCTCCATCCTCGCCATCCCGTTTCTCCTCTCGTTCTTCCCGCTCTA
>Ga0247832_1005544_pt1 | contig 14537 bp, 11 predicted proteins | sample LaCruzMarch2015__10_FD_192407 | JGI IMG/M metagenome (GOLD analysis project Ga0247832, IMG submission 192407) | Freshwater microbial communities from meromictic Lake La Cruz, Castile-La Mancha, Spain - LaCruzMarch2015_4m | ecosystem: Environmental > Aquatic > Freshwater > Lake | place: Spain... | reverse complement strand
TTCGATTCTTCGATTCTTCGATTCTTCGATTCTTCGATTCTTTCGGGATTGGCTCTTGGGTGTTTTTCGGCGCATCGTGAGGGGCAAAAAAGGCAAAAAGGCAAAAGGCAAAAAGGCAAAAAGGCCAAGAAGGCCAAAAAGGCCAAGAGGACCTATTACGCCCCGCCCCAAAAGGGCAAAAGGTCAAAACGCGGGAGAAAAAAGGTACACGTAACCCCCCAAAAAAGCAAAAAAAACCCCCTACACCCCCCCTAAAAGAAAACAAAAAAAAACAAAAGAGAAAGGAGAAAAAAGCGAAGGAAAAAATGTCGCCCGAGCAGTGGATCGTGATGCTGTGCATCGCCGCGTTCATCTACGTCGTTTTGACCATGCCGGACGCGTCGCCGGATAGCGCCGTCGTGGCCGTGCTCTCGCGCGGGTGCGGGCACTGCCGGCGCGCGTGGAAGGACATCGAGAGCATCAAGGCCGAGCGCAGCTTCGTCGTGCACGAGCCGTCTAGCATCGACCCCGCGCTCGAGGCCGAGCTGCGGACCGCGGGGTATAGCGGGCGCGTCCCGTTTTTCTATAACCCGAAGTCGCAGCGCTCCATCGAAGGGTACCGCCCCGCTACGGAGATCCTAAGCGCACTCTTGTAAAAAGTAAAAAAGTAAAAAGTAAAAAAAGTAAAAAAGTAATGGCCTTTCTTTTTGTAAAAGCGGCCAAAAGCAAGAACCGGCGCGAGAAAAAGCGGAAACGTTAACGTGGAAAATGCACGGCCCCAACCAGCGGCCGGATGAGCCGACGGAGCTGGACGAGAGGAAGGACCGGGAAGAGCCGATGGTCCGCGCGACGGACGTCGTCCGGTGTGCGTCCGGCGTCTCCGAGGCGACGGCGGCGCGGCGCGTCCGCCGCATGGTCCAGGCCCACGCGGTGGACATGCCGCTCGTTGGGCGCGTGAGGTACTGCGACCCGGAGACGGCCGCGCGCGTCGCGGATCTGTGCCCTCGGCCGGGGCTTGCTAGCGCGATCGGCGCGCGGTTCGAGGTCGTGGCGGATGCGTACGCCGCGTGCAGGGCCAACCACATCGCCGGCGAGACGGACGTGTGCGACGAGATCCGCGAGCTCGAGGCGCGCCTGACGCGCGTGGAGTGCCTCGTCGAGCTCGCGCTAAACGCACGCGCTGCGGCCCACGGAAAAAAAACCGGATACCTGCGGGCGTAAAACACAAACATAACGTTTGGGGGTGCGTTTTCCCAAACCCAGAAGAACCCCAAAAGCAAAAAAAAAGAAAAATGACCATCAATGATCCGAGCGAGCCGAAGAACATCGCGATTGAGCGGTGGTTCGAATCGCTGAGGGCCACATGGGCGGACCCATCGAAGTCTCTCGGTAAGAAGATCTGGAGCACGATGACCGACCCCCTCATCCTCATCGTCATCATAGCCATCATAGTGCTCATCGTGTTCCTCATCAAGTGCAGCCGCAGCAGGAACTGCGACGCCAAGACGAAGGGCGCGGCCAAAGGCGACGCGGGCTTCACCACGGATGCACAGACGCCACAAGTCGAGACCAGCTTCTAAAACGCGTTTCTAGTTGCCTTCTTTGGCCAATGCGGGCGTGCGCCCATTTTTTGGGGGGGGGGGGGGGGCGTTTTCAGTTTTTTTTTGCGCGAACGAAATGGAAAAGGTGGGACCGGAAAAAAGGCCAGAAAAGAAAACGAGAGAGACGAACTCAAAACCCAAACGATCGTTCGAGAAAAAGATGCCCCCGAAAGCGGCGAGTGCGGATGCCAGGGAGAGAGTCGCGCGAATGCTGCAGCTGAAAACGCTCAAAGAGAGCTTCCGGACGTGCACGTGCCCGCGCTCGCACTACATCGCCGGTGTGTGTCCCAAACTCGCGTTCCTCGCACAGTGGCGATCTCTGAGCGTGAGCGAGCTCGATGGCGCGCTGTTACGGCGCATACGCGGAGAGGCGACACTCCAGGTCCCTGCGTGCCGCACGGACGCAGCCGGCGCAGCCGAGAGCGACGAGAGCGACGAGAGCGACGAGAGCGACGAGAGTCTCCCGATTCGAGTGCGGAAGTGCACGTGCGAGCCGTTTCACTACCGCACGTTGGCGGTTTGTCCTGCGCGAGGGTCGCTCTCATCCGGGCGGAAAACGCCGGGGGCGTCCCGGTGCCGAACGGACGACTACACAATGCGCGCCAATGGCGTCCCGTACGGCATCACGATGCAGGCCGCGGAGCTCGCGATCGAGCTCGCGACGGACGAAAAGGACGTAAACGCGGTCCTCGCTCGGCTCTTGTGCGCCCCGCGTGCCGCGCACGCACTCGAAACCTACGCGACGCTCATGACGGAGGACCGCACAATGCGCATAAAGCGACTCGGACACGGGAGTAGCCAAAACGCAAGCCCGGCCATCCCAATCGGGATGCCCGTGACGTGGCCCAAACGAGGGAACACGCCCGCTAGCAAACCCAAAGCATACTACTACGTCTCGACGGCCGAGGGCGACGACGTCGGAGTCCGCGAGCTGCTCGATGTCGGCAAACCAGGCCCGCCCTTCCCGATGGAGCGCAAGCATCTGCGTGTCGACGCGAGAGCAGCAGGGGCAAAGAGAAACGACCCCGATATCCTCGCACACTACGCACCCGGAGCGCCGGTGCCCGGCGAGTCCCGCGACAGCGAGGTGGTCGCGCACTACTGGGCCCAAGCCGCGTTAGCGAGCGAATGGGTCGAGCCGAGATCATTCTCATTCAACTACGACAAGAGTATAGTATCCAATGACTTACCGTACATGTGCGGCGTGTTGACCGACGGGACCCAAAAGAACTTCCGTGCCGTGCGCCTCCTCATCGTGAATCCCGACGCGGCGCGACTTCACATGAAGCAAGGGCAAGCAGGCCGCCCCACATTCGTAGTGAGGACGCTCGCGCAGCTTGGGGAGGCATTCGAGCGTACCGGGGTCGGCGCCGTATTCAAAGAGGGAGACGGAGGCCGCGCAGTCGTGTTCGATACCGAAGGAAATCCGCTTGGAATGTTCATTTCACAAAGCAAGTTCAAGTGCGCATACACCCCGTTCGCGAGGTGGATACCAGATCTTCCCGGTGGTGCCGACGCCGTGGCGAGCGACGCAACATTCCAGCCGCGTCTCTTCCACACCGCGCGCGACGAAATCACCGTCGATGTGGCGCTGGCTCTGCTCTCGACGCCCGACGCGGACGAGGTGCTCCGCTCGGGAAGGGTCGGTCGGATGCTGCACCTCGCACACAGCCGGGTATACTCGCCCACGCTCCGGGTCAACGAGCCGACCACGACCCGGGCGGCTCCGAGATCAGCTTCGAGGTCGGCTTCGAGATCGGCAGAGAGCGCGCGCGCGGAGCCGGACACGACGCCGAGGGGCGCGAGTGCGCGTGCGGCCCGCGACAGCGCGATCATAGCCGGTTGGCGCGCGTGTTTTGCGATCGCCAAGATGTTTGCGGATGTCAACCTACAGCTCATCACGGGCAGCACTCAGTTCGAGCCAAGCGCTTACAAGGCGTACACCGAAATCGGGCGTGGGATACGGTCGTTGCGAGTCGGGACGAGCGTCGCGTTCCAGGTGGGCGACAAGCCGCCTAGCGTCCGTAGCGTCTGGCGCGCTCACGACGACGTTTTGCGCGAGATCGAGCGGCAGTACGACGATAAGATGAGAGAGCAACGGAGCTCCGGGTTATGGGCGACGGAGGCCACGGTACAAGAGGAGGTCACGAAGAAGGCGCGCGCGCTTCTCGATGCGTGCCAACTCGAGCTCGATGCTTTTAAGGCTACGTTTGACGCAAACGTACCCGACAACCCCGGAGGCCCGAGCGGCTCGAGCGGCTCGAGCGGCCCGAGCGGTTCGGGGCCAAGCTTCGACATCGTCCGTGCCGTCGGCGCTGACGCTGGCGATGCCGCCGTGCGGACGATGCAGAGCGTGATGGCGAGCGATCCCGGTCCCGATCCGGATGACGGCCAGGGCGGCCAGGGCGGCGCAATGGCAAAAGCTTTCCCCGAGCCCGAGTGGGATCAAGGGTCCGACTCGGAGTTTGCGTCCCTCTGGGAGCTCATCAGGCTGGATACGCTCGGCCCGCTAAACCATGACCCCGGAGATGATCTTGGTGCTAGCGCGCTCAGTCTTAGTTTCGGCGCGCCGAGTCGTGGGGACCGGCTACGACTCCGGGCATTCCTGAGCATGATCGCGCTCCTCGTTGCTCGAAACAAGAGCATCGCGGGCGATCTCGTCCGCGAAAGGCTCGCGTTGCGCCGATTAGCTCGATACGAGGCGCGAATCGAGGAGATCATCCAGAACCTCAACGCAACGCCCACGCTCAGCAAGGCACTCAAAGACGAGATGGGCGAGATCAAAGGCGACTTCCACCTCGAAGGGATAAGGCGCACATCGGGAGAAGTAGAAGAGACGGGGGCGTACCGCGCGATCTTCATGCGGCTCAAACACATCGAAGCGTACGCGCGCGCGGAGAACGAGCTTAGAGAGCTCACGGACCAAGGCGATGGTGCGCCGGTCCCTCCGTACTTGGCGTCCGATATCGCGCTCGGCAAAACGCGCGCTGCCATCGGGCTCCTCGTGCTAGGCAGCTGCGCGGCCGAGATCTCGTCGATCTCGTCGAACTCGTCGGCCGGGGTATGGGCGGACGTGATCAACAACCACACTGGCCACACTGACGAGTCCGGAGCCGGATTCGGATTCGGCGGGCGTGGCCTTAATAAAAGGGGCTTGGGCCTAAAGCGCCCCCCGGCCGTGGTCGCGCTCGCCGCGCTCTCCGCCGCGATCGAGGGCGACGAGAGGGCGGCGAGGGCCGGTCGTCGGGCGTTGAACCGCGGCACAGCCGCGCACAACGCGCTCCTTCGCGCGCTCGATCGCCATCAAAGTGTCACGGTCACACACGGCACGCCCGCGGAGACGCTCCTCGCCGGCATTCGCGCCGGTTGCATGCGCTTCGTGTAAAAAAAGGTGACTGCGAAAAGGCCGTTTGTGCGGACTCATGGTCTCGTTGGACCATGAGTCCGCACAAGCGAGGATGGGCGGAGTCCGGCGAGAGCGCGGAGTTCCTGGTTCGCGTCCGCGAACGCCGGCGGGTGGTTCTCGCGCTGCCACACGGGCGGGAACAGCGCGTGCGCGATCTCGTGCGCGAGGAGCCCCAGCAGCTCGGCGTCCCGCGGGATGTGCTTCACGGCGATCACACGCTCGTTATCGTCCAGGTCCGCCGCCGTCGGCGCCTCGTCGCGCGTGCTGTGCCGAGGATACAGCGCGCCATCGAGGTGCGAGTCGGGCGGAAGCAGGTACACCGGAAGCTTCCTCGGGAACGCCGCCTCGATGCGCCCCGCCTCGAACTCGCGGCCCTCGTCGCGCAGAAACTCAGCGTACTTCGCCGCGAGACCGAGCGTCATCTTCCGGACGTGCGCCGCGTACGAGCTCACCGCAAGCACCGCGCGCGTACTCTCGAGCGCCCAGAGGTCCTTCTTCGCCATGTGCTCCGCGAGCAGGAGACGCGCGCTCAGGTCCGGCGCGCCGTAGTAGACGCGCCAGAACAAGATTCCCCGCGCGACGGTCAATCGTTTCGACGAGGCCCTTGAGCCGGGCCCCGAGGAGCCCTTTGCGCCCTTTGCGTCACGCGCCTCACGCGGCTCCGGCGGCTCGGCCACGACGCCGCGGGATGTGAACCGCGCCGTGGGCGGGTATTTCGAGAGCAGCCGCTCGTACGCCGAGCCCCACCGGCTATACGACACGCCGCGCATGCCGTCGATCACGCGCCGGTCGTCGCGGAACGCGTCGCGCACACGCACCAGCGCCCACTCGCCACGGCCGTGCGGGATCACGGCCGCGTGCCACTCGTACGTACACGCCGCGCGAACCGCTTTTGCCTCGTCCGGGAAAATCTGCACGTCGACCAGCTCACCGCCCCTCACCCGCTCCGATGCCATTTTTTTCACGTTCTTTTTTTTGGCTAAAAAAGGCTTTTGGGCTAAAAGGCTTTTGGCTTAGGCTTTTCGCTTTGCTTACTAGGTCCGGACTTTTTTCGGCCCATCAACGCCGTTACCTGGGCTTTGTCCGCCTTGTCCGCCTTGTCTTCACATTTTGGGTGCCGAAGCCCTTTGCCCCTCGCGAGACTTAGCTCGTCGCACCCGACCGCGATCGCGAACGAGCCCATTTATCACAAAGGAAAAGGAACTCCATTTTTTTTTCGTCGCGGATTAAGAAAGGAAATAAACAGAAATTAAAAGAAATTATATAAAAAAAAACTTCCAAAAACCCATCAAAAAATGCCGCATACGATCGAGGGGGTGTCCCGCAACCTTCGCGCCAATAGCCGCGCGGCAACCTCGCGTCTTAGTGTCGCCGATACGCGGGCGGCGGCATCATACTGGCGCGCCGCGGTCGAGTCGCTCTCGTCGCTCGCGGAAGCCGCCCCGGCAACCCTCCGCCTCGCAGCAACCGCGACGGCAGTCGGGTTGCTCGCGACGCAGGCGCCGAAATTGGCAAATCTAAACTTCACAGCAACAAAAACTTCGGGGCTTTTGGGCGGACCCACTTCGAAAGAGACCAAAGCCAACGACCAAAAGGAGGCTTCGGCGAGTTTGCTCTACACCGAGGACGATGACCAGTATCCCGATGTGTCGCGGGTGTGCGCCGAGATAGAGAGGGAGCAAGCTGAGCCGATCACCGCACTAAACGAACAATACATCGCGATGCTCCTCGCCAACACGCGCGCGTTGGGCCGGTTCGAGGGGCTGCTTTGCCCCAAGGCACAAAAAAAGCTCGTCGGGCTCCTTTGGACGATCCCCGAGCGTATAAGCAAGCTGAGTCTCGTCGAGGAGCTAGACGCGCACGTAGTCGCGACACTCGCGACGGCGGCCACGCGCGGGGGTCAGCCGCTGGCCCTTAGGGAAGTGAGCGTCGCGATCCGGCAGGCGCTTTATAACAAACTGAGCTCCGAATCGGGCATTAGGTCGCTTTTGCCTCCTATCATCAGTGAAATTGCCGAGCCAAGCGAGAGCAGCGAGAGCAGCGAGAGCAGCGAGAGCAGCGAGAGCAGCGAGAGCCAAGCGAGCCAAGCGAGCCAAGCGAGTCCGGTGAGTCCGGTGGCTACAGACAGCTTGGACAGTGACAGCGAGAGCACGAAGGATTCGTCGTGGAGAGGCTGGGCAAGTCGGGCGTGGAGTGGGCTTGGCTGGACAGCAAACAAAACGGTCGACGTCGCGGCCGACACGTTTCAGTACGCGTCGCAAAAGGCCGCGCAGGCATCCACGGCGATCGCAGGCATGGTCCTCGGGGAGAAAAAGGCCGGCGCGACGCAGCTACGGCAGTGCGAGGTTGCGTGGCGCGCCGTACTCAGCGAGCCTACGAAGGCCGAGCGCCAGCACAGCGCGATCACGGCGGGGATCGTCGAGGTCACGCGACGCAGGACGTGGGAGCAGATCGTGGATGGCTCGCTGACGGACATGCGGTTCTTCGGCGCGGCGCACCGCGAGACAGCGGCTGCACTCGGAGCCAACCTGCGGAACGTGGTTTCGTACGTTCCCGGCGCAGCCGACTCCGTCGACTCCGTCGACTCCGTCGACTCCGTCGGGTGGCGCTCGCGCATCGCGAGCAGCATCGCGCTCGGCATATACCCCGACCTAGCCAATATACTCGAGCAGAAACGAACGCTCGAGTCGCTTTTTTCCGAGCTCAATAGCCAGGAGATACGGCAGTACGCCGGGTTCGAGAGCCCCGGGGTCGGGTACGCGCTCCACCGCGCCGTGGAGATGGTCGGGGTCCTGCGCGTGTACGACGATCGGTACGCGCGCGCCCTCCGCGTCGTGCTCGCGTACGCCGCCAGCCTCCTACTAGAGCACGCTGCTTCTGACAAGCACTCACACATCTCAAACAGTATCGACGCGGTTGTCGGGGGAATGCCGCGGGCGCCGCAAGAGAAGCCTCGTGAGAGCGAGAAGGCACAGGGAAAGCGCGTCGCTAGCATACACGCGTGCGCCGAGGCGGAGAGAGACGCGAGCTTACGGTCGGGCCCGTTGTACCGGGAGATGTGCGAAGTCCCAAAGAGAGATGCAGAGCGAAGGGCAAGCGTCATTGACATCGTCAACGCGAGCGCTCGCGCTAATTCCATGCCATGGGAAGACAAAGTGTTCGGTCTCGTGGGCGACATCGACGAGATGTCTTCGACCACGAGGAACTCGCTCACGGCCATCGTAGCCCGCGGCGTGAATGCCGCGAATTCAGATTCGAAGAAATCAGCAGACTCGGCAGACTCGGCAAATTCAGCAAAGCAAATGCGCCGGCTCGAGATTCTCGAGAGCAGGCTCCGTGATTTCGGCAGCTTCAGCGACTCGGCGAGAGTCGACGCATCGGGCGCGCTGCTCGCGCACATCAAGGCGCAGGCGCGTCAAGGCCAACCGCACGGCCTTATGGTCCACGAGCTCGGGTGCGCGCACACCGAGCTCGTGATCGGAACCAATGTCGTCGCGCGCACCATGTACACCCCAGGCCCACCACCCCCCGCGACGATGCCGTGGTCTTCGTTCGCGACCAAGGCCACCGAGTGGGCCGAGGCCGTGATAGCGCCCGGCGCACTCAAGGCCGTAAAGGAGGCACAAAGGACCGTCTCGAGGAGCGCGCAGTACCGCGGATACGAGGAACCCGGCGTCGGGTACGTCCTCCTCGCCCTCCTCGAGATCCTCGACCACGCCAGCTCTAAGAGCCCTAAAGGCCCTAAGGGCCTTAAAGGCCCCACAGATACCGGTTTTAAGGACACTAAAGATACTAAGGGTCCTACGGATGACGGGTACCAAGGGTATCAGCCCGTTCTCGAAAAGACGCTCCGTGCCATCGAGAGCGCCCTCGGCGCGCAAAAAGGAATCGAAATTATTAACTAGCGGCATAGCGGGTCGGCGAGCGGCAGCCACAGTCGGTTGTGCCTGATCTCGCAACGAAATTCCACGAGCGCGGAGGTTTCCGTCCGCCGAACGACGCGCGTTACTCGCGCGTTCTCGGCGTGCGCGTAGATACACCGGCACACGCTGATCGACATGCGCCGGCGGAAACACAGCCGCACCAGATCGGCGTAGCACGCGCGGAGAGCCACTTGCGCGTCCTCGTGCTTTTTCCGGTCAGCGAGCATCTCGTTTCCCGCCGCCGTGAGGCACGCCCACCGCGACGAGCCTAGCGAGCTTAAACACGCGCCCGTTGTCCCGTGCCACCGCAGTCTGCCGAGGCACCACGCAGCGAGGGGAAGACTCAGATTCGCGTTCCCAAGCGCCGCGACCATCATCGCGCGCGGCTCCTCGCCCGCGTCGAGAGCTTCTTGTAGCGCCTTCGCGACTCCGTCCGCGAGCCGGACGTACACGTGCCAGTTCACAGGCGCGTCTCGGAGCCCGCACTCGAGGGCGCTGCTCCCGCTGCTCCCGCTGCTCCCGCTGCTTGGCCCTGAAGGCCCGACAAGCCCGGCGCGCGGCGCGCACGAGAAGCCGTGTCGCGCGCACATCCTGATGCGCTCGAGACCGAGGGCACGCAGCTGCGCGTTCGAGAAATTCTCGTTGAAAACGAGCGCGCCGTGCACGACAGGGAGGTCATCGATATCTCCCGGAGCGACAACACGCGCTGACAGGCTGTACCAGCACCAAGGCGCTTGCAGCCGCGCGCGCACGTGGCTCATCGTGAGACCCGGGTGCTTCGAGAGCGCCGCATAAAATGCCGAGCCGCTCGCGCCGGGCATCGTCATGAGGACCACAGGCGAAAACGCAATATTGGAGGCTAGGGCGCATACGTCCCACTCGATCGTGGAGTCTAGTAGGTCGCTGGGCACGAGCCGCGTGTTTCGCGATATGGCGGCGCTCAAGTTCAGTTTCGCATTTGGGCTCAGTTTCGAGTCAAGCGCGCCGAGAGCGCCGAGGGCGTGTATACTAACCGAAACGTGGGAAAGTAGGGCCGATCCAAAGAGGTCCGCATCCTTTACCTCGAATTCGACGTAGGCCGGCTTAACAATACACCAACCGTGAAGTGCAGGCCCCTCAGGCGCCGCAGGCTCCGAGACGACACGAAGCCTCGCTCGGACGAGCACACGAACTGTGCGAGGGACAATGAGACAGGCGTCCAGGCCAAGGCGCTGCCACGAGCGCAATAGCAACGTCCTGCACACGGGCTCGGCCCACAGTTCTCTCGCGAGTTGAGTCTCCGGAAGAACGCTCCGATTGCCCGCGAGAATAAGTTTCGCGGCCGGAGACGAGTCGGAGCACGGACCCCCTACCACTCGCGTCCACTCGGAGCTCCACCTGTCACCGTCTTCTACCGTGCCGCTCATCTTCTTATTGTCCCTCTCCATCCGTTTTGTGCTTCCCAAAATAGAAAACCAGAAGAATAAGAATCCGAAGATGGGTAAGTCGGTAGCAGGGTGCCGACCCCCCCCCCGGCGCGAGTATGCCGTGCTCCGCGTGGTACGCGACAAGCTCGTCGAAAACTTGAGTCGATCTTGTGCGCCGAGTTGTACACGCACACGACGACGCGGGCGGCGTCGACTCTTGCAGCGTCATACTCGTATGAGCCTCCGACGGCAGTTATTTGCGCGCGCAAATTCGCGGCTAGCACGTCGAGCATTTGTTCGAGCAACGCGACAAGGGGAACGAAGATGAGCACGCGGAACTCCTCGCGCGCAGCGACGCGCGCCATCACGAGACTCTTCCCGACGCCCGTTGGGAGCACAATGTACGCCGCGCGCTCCGTCTCTTTGAGACACAACGCGATCGCCTCGAGCTGGTAGTCTCTGAGCTCGACCGTTTCCGTGACCGGCCCGGCAGCCGTCTCGGCAGCCGGATCTGGTTGTTGTTGCGCGAGATCCAAGATCGCCGAGACTGTAGACTCGACGTCCGCGAGCGTAATCGGCTCGTCGTACCCAAGCTTGTTTGCGAAGAATGCGGCGTGCGCGCTCAGACGCGGGCACTCGTTCCGCGCGACGACGATCTCCGACCAGGCCGCGCACAACGCGCCGCCCACAGCGCCGTCCGTTCCGGCTCGGGCTCGGCCGAGGGCGCAACCCAAAAACGTTCCTATGTCCGACCACGTGAGCGTGTTGCTGCGGAGCTTGCACTGCACGATGGTCGTGATGTCGATGCCGACGTCGGGGTGCGGCAGACCGAGCGCGTCTTTCACAACGAGCGCGACGTCCTCCCACAAATAAAACGCGCGGCCGTGCTTGCACGAGAGCATCCTGGCGGTGAACAGCTCGAAGAGCTTGTACGACGCGCGGAAGTCGCGGATGTACGCGCCAAGCGAGCCATGCGACGCGCGCGCGCCGCAATGGCCAGCGCGTACGTATCCGTTGACATTTGAAAACCAAAAAAAATAAAAAAAATCGCGGGTCTTTTTTGAGGCAAAAAAAAAAACCCCCGGCCGTGGGTTTCATCGAAAGAGAAACCCAAAAGAAGCGAGTATACATTCCGCGGCGTCAGTGTCGTCGACCGCGGCGTGTTCACTGATAGGGATGGCAAGGACTGCGGGACGTACGCTGGGCAGATCAAGGGCGGCTTCGCGTGCGGGCTGGGCGTACTCGCGTGCCCCGGGTCCAAGACGTACGCCGAGTACGGCCCCGACGGGAAGAGCGACGGGCGGTTACTTGGACCGCGCCGCCAACGGGTTCACCGGCTACATCATATTCGAGCGCGGCGCGAGGAAAGAGCAAGGATGGGTTTGGGCCGGCGGTGAGTGCGATTACAACGACGAGGATTGCGCTCGGGACGACCCGCGCTTGCTTGCGCTGATAGCGCACGTCGCCCCCGTCGAGGCCCTCGCAAAAAGCCCTCTTTTCCGGTAAACAACCTAAAACCGTAAAAAAGACTTTTGATCGGCCTGTCCGCGTCGGACCCCCACGAGCAAAAACCGTAGGCCGTCTACGAATCCCCCCGCCGGACATTTCTTTTGGCTCCTTTTTTGGGGGGGACCCAAACAAACCAAAAGAGTGCTCGTAAAAAAATAAAACAAACTAAACTAAAAACAAAAACAAAAACAAAAACAAAAACAAAAACAAAAACACACAAAATGGGGGCCCAGACCTCGCGGCGCGGCGGCACACACGCGCCACGTAGGAGCGCAAGAAGAGTCAAACCCGGTACAAAATTCGGCGGCTCCGGCGCCGACGCGGAGACGTCGCCGACGTGCACGATATGCTGGAATGGCGTGCCGCCTCCGATACAGCGCGGGTGCGCGTGCCGAGGCCCCTCTGGGCTCGCGCACGTCCCGTGCATGGTCCAATTCGCGGCGTCGCAGAGCGCTAAGGGCCGATCCGACTCGGCGTGGATCACGTGCGCGACGTGCAAGCAGGCGTTCACGGGGGCGATGAAACGGGCGCTTGGCGAGGCGCTATGGCAGCGGGTCGAAAACAGAAGCGCGGACGACCCCGCGCGCGTCTCCGCTGCGTACCTTTTGGCGGCGTGCCGGGCCGCAGACGGACGGTACAAGGAGGCGGGGGACATCGCGCGCGGCGTGCTCCGTATACAGCGGAGACAACTCGGCGACGATGCCCCCGCAACGCTGCTGACCGCCACGCTTCTCGCGACAAGTCTGGCAGAGCAAGGCAATCTCGTGGAAGCGGAGGCAATCGAGAGGCTCTCTTTGAGCGTCCTGGCGCGTAAGGTTGGCGAGGAGAGTCCCGAGACCGTCCGTGCGATGGGGAACCTGGCGGGCGTACTCTCAATGCAGAAAAAGTATCAAGAGGCGGAGACGCTAAACCGGAGGGCGGTGGATATATCGACACGGGTCAACGGCCCGCACGACGCTTTGACGCTCGGATTCATCACCAATCTCGCGTACACCATCTCAGGGCAAGGCAGGAACACAGAGAGCGAGCGTATGTACCGAGAAAACACGCGAACGTACTCGAGGGTGTTTGGACCCCAGCACCCGAGCACCCTTACGAGCATGTCCAACCATGCCGAGCTGCTCGGCATGATGGGGAACTACGAGGAGGCAGAGAGCCTGGCGCAGAGCGTTTACGAGGCGAATGAGCGGGTGCACGGCGCCAACCACAAACTGACGACCTCGGCGTTGCAGGACCTCGCTTTTGCTCTCGTTCGAAACGACAAGTACGAGCGCGCGCTCGCGATTTATCAGACGATCTATCGCAGCCAAAAGGCCGAGCTCGGACACGACCACCCACACACGAAGTCCAGTGCCAAGAACGTTGCAGAGCTGCAGAGGCGGATCGCTAGCGAGGGCCCGGCGAGCGTGTCGGTCGTAGGCGCGAGTGTCGTGCTGCGTGGCCTCTCGAGTGCCGAGTATAACGGCACGCTAGCGACCATCGTCTCCGTCCCCGAGGCGCAAGCGAGGTACAGTGTCAAGCTTACTACGGGCCCTAAGCTCGGGAAGAGCATTCTCGTGCGGCGCGAGAATTTCATCTTGCGTTGCGCGTACCCAGCGTGCTCGACCGGGAACGAGGCAAGTCTTCTCTGCTCGCGGTGCAAGACGGAGCGATACTGCTGCCGACACTGCCAAAGAGCGCACTGGGCCACGCACAAAGGTAATTGCCCGCCCTCGCCCCGGAAAAAGTAAAGTTTTCGGCGTGTTGCGCGTCTCGCACCCGCGCGTACGTATCCGTTGGCGACATGAAAATGAAAAAAAATATACAAAAACCCCCCCGGGCCCGCTTCTTTTTCTGGAGCCTTTTTCGGAAAAAAACGAACAACGACCTTAAAACCCCTGAAAATGGCGTGCGTGCTCGCGGAAGCCGAGCGGCTCTACGGCGCGCACGGCATTCCGTTTTTTACGCTCGACTGCGCCGTGGTCGAAGGCAAGAAGCGCATGCGGTTCCCCGCGCGATGGCAGTTGCTCTCACAACCCGAGCTGCGCTTCCGCAACAAGAACGCCGTGTGCGTGCGCACGGGCCTTTCCGACTTTTCCGACGACGCGGCCTGCCCGGCCTCTCCGGTCTCGCTGCTCTCGCCCGTGGTCGTCGACGCCGACGGGGACGCGGCTATCGCGACGTTCGAGTCCCTAGCGCGTCGCGCCGGCGTCGAGCTCGGGCGTGTCCCGCAAGTCCAAACGCAGAGAGGCGCGAGCGGAAGGCACTTTTATTTCCGTGCGGTCGCGGACACGCTCGGAGCGACAATGCGCTCAACCGCGAAAGTCGTCGTCGACGGAAACCCAACGAGCATCGATATCCGCGCGGGGTCCAACGGCGAAGGGATCGGGTGCGTCCTCGCGCCACCAACCGTCGTAACGGGCGGCGGAGCGTACGTTCTGTTGCCCGGCCCCGCGATCCACGAGGCGCCACCCATGCCGGACTCGCTCGCAAGTATCTTGAGCTCACGATTTCCACGAGCGCATTCGGAATGCGCGAGTGGGCGCCCTTTCACTTCCTTCTGATGCTCGAGGCGCTCCGCGACTTCCGGCGCCGCAGTTGCGTCTTGCCGCTGGGAGCGCAGCAGATCGAGGGCTCGCTGATGCACCAAGAGGTCGTCGCACAAACGCCCGAGGGAAAACTGCGCGCGTGGGTCGAGGAGCATTACTCTCACGTGCCCTTGCGCGAGAAAGAC
>Ga0247832_1005541_pt1 | contig 14542 bp, 4 predicted proteins | sample LaCruzMarch2015__10_FD_192407 | JGI IMG/M metagenome (GOLD analysis project Ga0247832, IMG submission 192407) | Freshwater microbial communities from meromictic Lake La Cruz, Castile-La Mancha, Spain - LaCruzMarch2015_4m | ecosystem: Environmental > Aquatic > Freshwater > Lake | place: Spain... | reverse complement strand
TTTAAAAAATATAAATAAAAAGTACAAACCAAAAATATAGAAGGAAAAAATATTTTTTTTTAAAAATCTAAAAAAAATTAAGAAAAATATGATACCCATTCTCACAATTTTAGTTATGATATTTTTACACACTTTTTAAAAATATCAATTTTTACATACAAGATTTTTTTACAAGAAAAATAATAAAAAATAAAAAATTCTGCTAAAATTGCACATTTTCAAAAAATCAAAAAGAGGTAATCTCGCAAATCATAACAATAAATTATTTTTTTATATTTTTTTATATTTTTAATCAATATTATATTAATAAAATATTAATTAAAAATAATATATTTTTTTATAAAAAATATAGAAAAAAAGAGGTAATCTCGCATTTATTGATATCAATAAAACATTTTTTAGTTATCAAAATACAATAATTATACAACAAATGTAAAAAACAACTTTTTTTAGACTACTAAAAAAAAAGTTTTTTAAAAATTTGAGAGGAACTAAAATTTATACAATGTTATTGATATATCATTATTTTATTATATATAATTTATTAATAAAATATTGATAAAAAAACTAAAAAAAATTTACCTCTTTTTTGCGAGTTTGCGAGATTGAAAAAAACGTGATTTTCAACATTTTATTTTGAAAATCCAAAAATATTTTTTTTCATTTTTGAAATTTTAAAATTTAAATGTTGAAAATCACGTTTTTTTCAATCTCGCAAACTCGCAAAAAAGAGGAATCAATGTTTTTATACATTATATTATTTTTATTCAATAAAATATCATTAAAATAAAATAAAATAAAAAAATATATCTCCTCTCAGTCTTCTCGCATTTTTGAGGATTTTTTATAAAATTAAATTTTAAGATTTTTTATTATTTTATAAAAAAATTAATTGTTTTAAACCATAAAATATAAATTATATTTTTATAAAAATATTTTTAGGTAAGCTTTAATATTTGAAAAATGTATAAATTCATTGTTTTTATATATTTATACATTTTGTTACCATAAATATAATAAAAAAATATATAATATTTTTACACCTTACCTAAAAAAAAAATTCTTATGTACCTCTTTTTTGCGACTTTGCTGTTTATACCTAAAAAAATGACATTTTTTCACTAAATTTTAATATTTTTCATAATCAATATTTATTGAACAAAATAATATGATTTTTATACTCCCTCTTTTTTGCGAGTTTTGTATTTTTTTTAAAAAAAAATCTCTTTAATTAATTTATCTCCTCTCAAAACCTCTTTAAACCTCTTTTTTGCGACTTTAATCAAATAATGGTAACAAAAATAACTTATTTAAAAATATAAAAAAATATTTAGGTAATAAATATTTTTTTATATCCACCAAAAATACTCTTAAAAATATTCTAAGAAAAATATATCTCCTCTTTCTCACCTCTTTTTATAAGTATTTTATTATTACATTAAAATAATAATAAAAAAATATTTTTAATTTATTAAAAATATTTTATTGATAATATAATTTAAAATATCCTCTCAAATCCTCTTTTTTGCGAGAGGATTAAAAAATATAGTTTATTATATCAATAAAAAAATAGTATTATTATTTCATCTATAATTACTCAATATATTTAAAATATTATATATTTAAAAAAATATTGAGTAATTATAGATAGAATGCCTTATTATGAGTGCTATAAATGTAAATATATAACTTCTAAAAAGAATGATATGAAAAAACATTTAGAAAGAAAAATTAAATGCCCTAAAACAATTGAATGTTATTCATTCACAGATGAAGAACTATTTAAATTATCAATGGAATTAAATAATAATAATATGCCGGATTCAAATAATACAAATATTTGTAAATATTGTAATAAAAGTTTTACAAGGAATGATAATTTAAAAAGACATGAAAATAATATTTGTAAAAAAAAAAATATACATAATATACAAAATATATCTAATACACAAAATACACAACCTAATATACAAACTACACATACTACACAAACTATAAATAATATTGATCACCAAACTATTATAGATAATCAAACAAATCAAACTAATAATATTATTATAATAAATTCATCATTAAAACCATTTGATGAACAGTGGACAACAGAACATATTGATAAATATTTAAGACAAATTATTCTTTTTTCAGAAACAAAATATACAGATCTTCTTGATGAGATTTTAAAAAATAAAGAAAATTTAAATGTTATTATTGAAAAAGAAAGTAATTCAGGGTTAGTTTATAAAAATGATAATGAATTATATGTAAATATGAAAGTAAAACAAATTATTGATATATCAATGCAGAAATTATATGAACAATTAAATTCATTTTATTCAAATATTATTGCTAATCAAATACCATATAAAATAAATAATGATGTAATTGAGAATGAAAAAAAAATATTAGATAATAAATTTGAAGATTTTTGTAATAATAGTAATACACAAAATATTGTAAGTGGTTTATTTTCAAATATATATGAAAAAAATAAATTTGGTGCTATTGAAATGTCTAATAAAATTTTAACTAAAAAAATAGGTTATTAAGTTAGGCCTTGCTCTGCTGGTAAAATTTTAAGTAATGAATATAAATTATTTTTATTTTATTGATATTTTAATAATAAAATAAAATGTTAAATAAAAAAGTTATAAGATTTACTATTCAGGATCAGGCCTATATTAAGTAGATAAAATTTTATTTATTTTAATAAAATAAATAAAGATATTGGAGCTGTAGAATATATGTTTCTTACCATAATTTTAATAAAAAAAATAAAAAAATATTTAAGATATTTTTATTTATTTGTATTTTTAGAATAATCATTAACATTGTATATGAATTATATTTTTATATTTTTTATTAAAATTATTAATACCCATTAATAATAAAATTATAAAAAAATATGAATTTAAATTAATTCAAATTAATTCAAAAAAAATAATATTTTTAATTTTTAACATTTTTTTAAAAATATTTTTAAAAAAAATGTTAAGAAATATATATTCTACAGCTCCATTATAATAATATATTTTTTTATGATAAAATAATATTGATATATCCAAAACTAATATTTTTACACAGTTATTTTTATATAGTAACTGGATAAAAAAATCTGACCAATTTTTATTTTCATTTAAAATATTTTTTAAATATTAATATTCTTAATTTATTTTTTAATAATTTACTAAAAAATAAAAAAGTTTTAGTCAGATTTATTTTTGAACTTACTATAATAACAATAAAATAATTTATCATATATTAATGTTTAAAAATAAAAAATATAGAGTATTAAGATGTTTCATAATTATGTATTAATGATTTTATCAATAAAATAAAAAATAATATTATAAATTATACAATTAAAATTAAGAAATTATTTTTATAGTTATATTATTTTATTATAAATATAAAATCATTATTCAATTATATCAATAAACATAACTTTTATAAAAAATATTTTTAAAATTTAAAAAATAAATATATTTTTTATTGTATAATTTATTGATAACCAATTATGAAACAGCTTATATATTAAATTATAAAATATTTTATAATTTAATTCTTTAATAAAAAATGTCCAAAAATCCTAAACTTGAGTGTATTTATTTTTATTAATATTTTAACAATAAAATATGATAATTTATTAGAATAAAATCTCATAATCTATGATAAATTAATTACATTAGAATTCACTGTCATGTGCCATATTAAATCATTAATTGAATTATTTATTTTAGGAGACTCTGAAAAATTAAAATTAAAATTATAATCTTTTAAAGGTAAAGTAGTAATATAATTTATATTAGAAATATCATTTAATTCATTATATTTTGAATTATTACTTGAATTTATAGAATATATTTTTGTAGATGTTTGATTATATAATTTATTAGAAAGTTTATTCATAAAATAATTTGACATTTTATCAAATATTTTTTTATTATTATAAACAGTTGAATATTTATTATACATACATCTTAATAAATATAATGGTAAATTATCTATATCATTTACAATATTTTCTATATCATTATTATTAATATTATCTATTATACTTATATCTAATCCAAATATTTTTATAAATTTTTGATCAATATCTAATTTAAATTTATTATTAACTGCTAAAATTGGATTTATAATTTCACCTTTTTCAAATGTATATACTGGTAATTTATTCTGATAATATAATAAACCAACCGAATCTTCTTCTATTAATATAATATTTGGAAACTCTATAAATAAAATTGAATTATTATAAAGTCCAAGTGCTATTTGTTTATATTTTAATAAACTTGTAAAATTATAACTTATATATATATCTTTATCATTGATTTTTATATTATTATTTTTAAATAATTTAATACAATTATTATTTATATGTGTTTCATCTAAATATTTTATTAAAAAATATCTATGAATATCATAAAACTTTGTATTTCTTATATTTTCTATAAATGTTTGAGTTTGTTGCTGCTGTTGCTGTTGCTGTTGCTGTTGCTGTTGCTGTTGCTGTTGCTGTTGCTGTTGCTGCTGTTGCTGCTGTTGCTGTTGCTCATTTCCTTCTCCCAATATTAATTTTTTTATTTTTTCTTTATCTTTTAATAAATCATTACATATATTTTTGAGGAGTTCTTTTTCTCTATCATTTATTAGCTTATTATTTGTTAACGATTTATTCATTAATAAATCATATAATTTTTTATTTTTAAATATATTATCAATCAATATATTATCTATATTCATATTCATATTTTTTTTTATAAATTCAGGTTCTAAATTAGTTTCTAAATAATCTTTAGTATTTTTTCTAATAATTGTTTTTAATATTTGTAATTTAATACCATCTTCCTGATTTTTTATAAATTCATTTTGATTATCTTTTAATAATTTATATATTTCATCTATAGAATAATTTCTATTAAATTCTTTTTTATTATCATTTATTAATATTATTGATAGATATGTTCCTTTATTTAATTGTCTAAATCTAAATATTGCTTGTGCAAAATCACTCATTTTTGTATTTTTATTTATTATTATTGCAACATGTCCGTCTTGAGGTTGTTTAATATCTGTTCCTATAGTATGACTTTGATCATAATAATAAAAATTATTTTCTTTTACTCCTATAAAATATTCTATTTGATTATTATTTAATTGATATTTTTTATTATCTTGACCTAAATATACTATATTATATTTTGGTAATTTTCTTGATATTTCTCTTGCAATATCTTCATTATTATAATTTAAAAATAATCCATGTAAATCAATTAAACCTCTTGGATTATTTTGTATAAATGATAATATTATATCAATATAATCTTTATTATCTTTATTATGTATATTCATCCTATTTATAGTTGATTTACCTTTTTTATTATATTTATCTATTTTTTGTAATATATTACATATACTTTTTTTATTTATTGATTTATAATTTAAATTATTTATAAAATCAACTTTATTTGATATATCTATTACTTTAATAGTATTTTTTATATTTGATGGTTTGCCATATCCATATATAGCAAATAATATATCAAATTTTTCATTAGGATCTATTATAATTTTTGGACTAAAAACATAATCTTTAATATCTCCATAATCAAATAATTTTAAATAAGCTGTTCCTGTATATCCTACTTGCCATTGATTATTATTATTATAAATTAAATCTTGAAATGATATATTATATTGACTTTTAGTATAATCTATTTTATTTTTATTAACATTAAATAGATATATTAATAATAATTTTATTTTTTTATCTATTTTTTTATCTTGATCTTTATATATTTTTAAAAATATATTTTTTAATTGATATATTATAACTTCTTCTTGACTAAATTCATCATAATTTATTATAAAATTGTCTAATTCTGTATCTATTCCTATTAAATTTGGTAAAATATTAATTACATTTTTATAATCATATAATTCATCTGTTAATTGACAATTATATTTTTTTATATAAATTTTAAATGTTAGTATTATTGTATATAAAATAGAAGAAAAATTTGATTTTTTAATAGGAGTATCTTTTCTAGAAAAAGGAGAACATAAACGATGTATATCATTTTCTTCTTCTTTTATATATAAAAAAGAAAATCCATAATCTATTTTATATACACTTTTATTAGAATTTAAATAATAATATCTAATATTATTTAATATAAATTTATATTCATTTTCTATTTCTAATTTGTATAGATTATTAATTTTTTCTATTTTAATAATATTATAAACTTCGTAAAAAATATAATTAAAAATTTTTTGAGGTAAATTCTCATATTTATTTTCTACCATATTAAACATTGATGTTAAATAATTATAATGTGAATCAAATTCATCTATTATATTTATTTCATTATTAAGACTTATTTTATCTTTTGTATTAGAATTTTTAATCCATCTTAATTTAGCTTCATAATCTGATAAAATATTTATATGTACATCTGTTAATAACATAGATAATGATAAATATAAGGAAGTTTCATCAACTAAATGAGATGAAGTTATAATAGTAGCTTTTTTTTCTATAATAAAATTTGCACAAAGAGATAAAAGTGGTGTAAAAACAGATGTTTTACCTTTACCCATCATGAATTGATGTAATTTTAATATTTTATTATTTTCTATTAATTCATTTCTTATTTCAAAATATTTAATTAATTGAGATCTTTTATAAAAATATGGTATTTGAATTAGAAAAAATATTTCAAAACCATAAAAATTATTATCTTTTACATTTTTATCAAAAAATATTATTGAATCTAATGTTTCAATATAATCTTTTAATTCCCAACAAGAATTATTATTAATTATTTTATTTATTAACTCATATAATATATTACATTTCATAATATTTATAAAATATTGAATATTTAATATTAAATATTCATTAAAATCATCTACTTTATTTATATTATAAATATTTTTTTTTATAATTTTTTTTAAATTTGATTTATAAGATTCAAATTTAGAATTATTTTCTCTTTTTTCTTTTTCTGTTAGTTCACAAAAAATATGATCATTAATGTATTTTTTTTTATTATTTCCATTATTATTTCTATTATTAATTTTATTAATAAAGTTTAATTTAGTTTCATCATTTGTAATATTTGATTTACAATATTTTAGTAATTTTATAATTATTTTTTTTATATATTTATCATATTTTTTTAAATTTAATTTTATATTTATTTTTAAATTTTTATTATTAATATTTAAAGATGTATTATTTGTGTTTAAATTTTTATTATTAATATTTAAAGATGTATTATTTGTGTTTAAATTTTTATTATTAATATTTAATCCTACATTATTTATTTTTAAAGATGTATTATTTTTTTCTAAATCTATGTATGTAAATTTATTTTTAAGAAAATATTTTAAATTTTCACTTTCAATATTTAATTTAACAATTGTATGATAATGTCTATTACAAATTTTTTTATATATTTCAATATCAAAATTATTTAGTGGACAATAATAAGAATAGCTTATATTAATTTTGAGATATAGATCTTCATAATAATTCACTTTATTATATTCTTTATCAATAGCTTTTTCATAATATGTATTATTATAAAAGAAAGATGAACTACTAAATAATTCTATAGTATAATTATTAATATATTCATTTTTATAAAATAAATATGGAACATATGAAGGAATAAAATATGTAAAAGGATATTTCTTAATATTTAAATCAAATAATAATTTATGTTTATTATTATCTTTATCTATCATTTCAATATTTGATATAGAATTATTATATATTATTTTTATTACTCTTGACGGTATTATAAAATCATATGAAGTTATTATTAATAAATTATTAGGTTTTTGTAATAATTTTATTTTATGAAAATTATTAGAGTTTATAGAAAATCTACATAATAAATTTTTTGTAAAATAATTTATACTTAAATAATTATTAATTTTAATATAATCAGTAATATCTATTTTACACCATTTAAAATCATTTTCATCATTATATCTTAAAATATGTTGTTCAATATCATTAATTTTATTTTGTATAATATAATTATAAACATTTTTAATGTATATATTTTTTTCTTGAGAATAAAATAAGTTTGTTAATTTATTTTTATCTAAACTTAATATAGAATAATGTTTATATATATTGGGAGGTAATTTATCAAGTCTTTCTATAAAATAATATTTAGAATGTGTTAAAATATTTATAAAAAAGTTTTTATCTTTATCATCTGATACTTTTGTTGAATTAAACATTTTATATATTTTTTTTTTTAAATTTATGTATATATTTATTTTATCAATAGAAATAATATCTTCATAAAGATAATTACTATTACTATTAATAATAAGTAATTTATTATCTATTATACTGTTACATATTGAATATTTATATAATAATATATCAATCACATTTTTATCTATATTATTTTGATAATATTTAGTGTAAGATATATCATATATATTGATTTTTTTGTATTTAATAATATGAGTAATTTCATATATTGAAAAATGAATATAGCCTAATATATTTTCTTCTATATTTAAGTTAATTTTTTTTAATAAACTACTCATACTATCAAATAAGTTAGTAAAATTAAAAATATTAATTATTTCTTGAAAATCTAATATAAAAAATAATGGATCATATTCTGATATTCTATAGGGGTTTTTTTTTTCACTCGATAGTTTGTCAAAAGAATAGTAGAAACATTTTATTTCTTTATTAATATTCTTTTTTGTATTATTTGTTGTATTATTTGTTGTATTATTTGTTGTATTATTTATATTATTATTAACTATATAAGCAAGTATGTTCAAATATATATAATTAATATAATAAATAATTAAAATATAATTAAATTCCATATTTTTTAAATATTTTTTTTGAAAAATATTAAAAATGTCGATATCAGGATATTTTCCATCTCTAACATCTAATACTTGTTTTTTTAAAAATCTGTGTAAATCTATATAATAAGAATAATTTATTTTTGTTAAATCATTTACATCTCCATAATTACTATCAGAAATTTTTTTTGGTAATAAATTATCTATTCCTGAATTTTCATTTAAGTCAAATATTAATTTTCTATTAGGATTAAAAATTTTATAAAAAGATATTATATCATTACTTAAATTATTATCTTTTAATAATTTATATATATAACTATTAAAAAATAAATTATTTACACTATAACTATCTGATTTTATATATTCTGTATCATTTGAAATACATAATAAATATATCATTAAATTATGAAATTTTAAACATGATTTAATATATATATTTATCTTATTTTGTATTGTAATAGTATTATCAAAATATAATTTTAATAATAAAATATTTATACCTAAATTAAAATAACTATAAAATGTACATGATCCGGATGATTGTATAATATTTAGTAATCCATATTCATTTGATTTTATTAAAAAATGTCCTTTTATATAATTTAATAATGGTGTATTAAAAATTAATTCTATATAATCATTTATTGATTTAATGAATCTTTGAAATAAGTCATATTTATTTTTTTTATCTTTATTATTTGTATTATTATAATTTTTTTTAATTAATTTTGTACGAGAATTTAATATAGAGTATCTACAATTTAAAAAAAAAGAACTTAAAATATTCATACTCTTATTATGTACAATATCATTCATAATATTATATCCAATTATATCACTTATAAAGCATTCTTTTATATTATTAGAATTTTTATTTAATATATATTCTAATAACGCATAACATAAATAAGTTTTTTCTTTAGGACTTTTCTTTATAAGTATATATATATTATTAATATCTTCTTTACTATTTTGTATACTTAAATAAGAATTATCTTCATAATTATCCAGTAAATTATATATAATATTATATATTTCAGCTTCTTCTCCTTTATATTTATCATATGATGAAATTGTTTCTATAAAAAATACTATAAAATTAAATATTTTAATTATATCTAGATCATTTACTTCATATATTTTAGGAACAACATATTCTATGCCATTGATAAAAGAATTATAGTTATTTTTAATACCAAATCCCGAGTTAGAATAATAAATATAATTTTTACCATTAATATTTAATTCATATAAAATAGTTGCATGATTACCATAGCTTATATTTACTAATTTATCTTTTTCTAACATAAATATATCATCTAAATTTAGAATTGATCTTAATTCAGTTCTTATTCTAGTTTGACTACCAATTTTATTAATATTTTTATCAAATAAATAATACAGTGGAAATAATAAATTTTGTAGATTATTGTTTGCATCATCTGGATCTATATTCGAATATATATATTTATCAATATCTATTTGTATTTTTTCAGATATATTAATAATAGTATTATTATTCATATTTAATATTATGTAATATAATTTTTTAAATTATATTACATAATAAATACTAAATTCTTTATAAAAATAACTATTATAAAAAAAAGATAATAATAATTATTATGAATTTAAATATAGTAGCTTTAATACCTGCTCGTTCTGGTTCAAAAGGAATACCTGACAAAAATATTAAATTATACAAAGAATTACCATTATTTGTACATAGTATTAATATTGCATTAAAAAGTAAATATATAAATGATGTATATGTATCAACTGATTCAGAAGAGTATAGAAATATTGCTATAGAATATGGTGCAAATACAACACCATTACGTCCTCCTGAAATTTCGGATGATTTATCACCTGATATAGATACATTTAAATTTTTAATAGATACTTTTGAAGATAATAATGAAAAAAAACCCGATATTATTATTCATTTAAGACCTACATATCCTAATAGAAATATTGATATCTTAAATGATACAATTGAATGTTTTGTTAAAAATATGGATAAGTATGATAGTTTAAGGACAGTTTCTCCTATTAAAAAAACACCATACAAAATGTATCATATTGATAATAATATTTTAATACCAATTATATCAAGTTATAAAAAATTTAAAGAACCATATAATCAACCTAGACAACAATTTCCAGATACATATTTACACAATGGTTGTATAGATATTTTAAAAACAAATATTATAAAATATGGATTATTATCTGGAAAAAGAATATTACCATATATTATGAAAGAAGATGATATACATGATATTGATGATTTAATTGATTTTGAATTATCTGAGAAAAAGGTTTAATATTTTTATAAGAAATACACTATTTTATAACTTTAATCTAAAATGTAATTCATTGTATAAGATATAATATAGATATTGCTATTCTTATTAAATTTTATTTATATTTTAAACAATAAAAAATATAAAATTTTCTATCCGTGACCAGACATAATATAATACTATTTAAATTTTATTAAGAAAAAACATTATAGAGATGTTGTATAATTCATTTATCAATATTTTTTTATTTTATAGAACTTTAAAAATAAATTAATATTAAATATATTTTATTATTAAGATAATACATCCAAGTCTATAATATTTTTATATTTTTTATTATCAATAATTTTATAAATTATATTAACTTTTTTTCAGACAAGTTCTAATAAATATTTTTATTTTTTTATAAATAAAAATTGAAAAAATATATGGGATGCTGTTGCATAACTCATTATACAATAAATATTTATTTATATTTTTACAATATTTTTGAAATATTAATAACTAATACTTTTCTTAACAATAATAAAACAATATATTAAAATTATATAAAATATATATAAATTTAATCTTAATTTATTATAAAAATAAAAAACAAATTTTTATTTTTAGATGGTGTTTTAATAAAATAACAAAAAATATTTATCAATAAATTATTGATTTATGAATTATGTAACAGAACCTATATTAAAAATATATTAAAAAATAAAAAACAAATTTTTATTAATAAAACATTGATAACTAAATTATGTAGTAGTTCCACTATAAAAATACTTATATTATATAATCTAATATTATTTTATAATCTTTAATATAAAATTCAATTTCTCCAAAATATTCATCAAAATTTAATATTATATATTGACTTTTTTTGTCTATTATTGATTCTATTTTTATACTTTCATATTTATTTAATTCACAACTATCAATCCAATAATTAATATATTTTTGCGGATAATGTATTTTTAATCCAAAATTATTATTCAAGTTATTTATATTAATTTTTTTTATAAATTTTATATTAAAACTAATAATTATTTTATTACCAATATTTAATTCTTCAATATCTTTTAATAATATTCCAATCCATTGAAAAGGTTCTTTTTTAAAAGTTATACTTTTATGATAATAAAATTCATTTTCATTTTTTAATATTTTTGAATATATATTATTATAATATATATTATTTAAATAATTTTTATTTAAATCAAAACCATTATTTGGTAAATTTTCTATATCACTCAAATATTTTATTAAGGGATTTCTCATATTATTTGTATAATTATCATTATAAATAAAATTAAAATTTGATTTATCTAAATAAATTATTAAATAATCATATATCAAATAGCATATATTACTATTATCAATATTTTCATATAATAAATCATAAAAATAATTTATATATTTATATGGTATAGATAAAAAATTATATGAATTTGATATTTTATTATCTATATATGGTATATGATATGATATAAAATTAAATTTATCAAATTTAAAATTAAATTCTGTAATTTTTTTATTAAAGATTGAATCTAATCTAAAAGATAAAAATATTTCAAATTCTATATTAGTTTTTTTTGAAAAATAATTGATATTATTTATGTTTTCAATAAATAAGTTATTAATATTACCATCAAAAAAAGTCAAAATATAAGGTTTATAACAATTTATTATTTTATTTATTTTATTAATATTTAAATTATATAATGATATAAATGTATATACATTATAATCTTTAAATTCATCTAATATAGTATTTTTAATATTAGTATAATTTATTGAATAATCATTATTATCATTTATAATTTCATATAAAAATAAAATTATATTTTTTTTTTCTGAATTTTTATTTATATTTATAATTTGAATATCTTTAAATTCAATTATCAAATGCTCAAAATATTCATCAAATATAAAAATTATATATTGTTTTTTAATAATATATATTGGTATTTTAACATTTTTCCACTCATTAATAGTTATATCATTAAAAAAAAAATTATATATTATTTCATATGGATAATGTAATTTTAAACCAATTTTATCATAATTTTTTAAAAATGTATTTATTTTTATATTAAAACAAATATAATAAAATCCTTCATCTAATTCATATCCAATCCAATTAAAGTCCATTTTTATATTACTATTTTTTTCAAATTTAATATGATTTTCATCTAATAAAATAATTTTTGAATTATTTGAATAGTAATATGTATTTAATTGATATTTTTTATTTAACATAAATCCTTTATTTGATAAATAATTTCTTATATCATTAAATGATCTATCAACTCTTTTAATTGAATATATTGATGAACAATCTAAATTTACATGTGGTGAAATTAATCCATTTTTCTTTTTATCATTTTTAATAATTATTTTATTATTACGTATTAATTCTATAAAATCTTCATTATATTCTAAATTATTTGAATAATTTTGTAATGTAAATGGGTATGTATAAGAAATATTTAAACTTTTAAATATAGTTTGACATAAAATTTCTTCTGTTTCAAAATTATTTAATTCATTTGTTCCATAAAATTTTAGATAAATTTCTACTATTTTATTAAATACTTTTTTTTCATAAAATTGTCCTTCAGCTTGACCTCCATATATTTTTGTTAAATTTAATTCTTCTAACATGAATAACATTTTAGGATCTTCTTCTATTTTTTTATTAAAATTATGCCAATCTTTATCAATATTAAACTCTTCTATTTGAAGTCCATTTTTATATTTTTCTATATATAAATTTAATCCATTTCGTATAAACATTTCATTAGACGATATCATAACAAAATATTTAAAATTAATATTCATTCGAATTGCTTCTAAAAAATTATTTATATGTATCCATAATAAACCTTTGCTATATATATAATTAAAATTTTTAGAATTAATATAGACATTATCATATTTTGTTAAATTTTCATTAAAATTTTTAAAACTTTTATTAATATGTAATATAATGTTTGAATTTAAATTATAATTTAATATATTTTCAATTTGATTGTTAATTATATCTTGTTTTTCATGAACTGGTATAGAAAATAATAGATCAGATGAATCATAGATATTATTTATATCTATTTCTAACATTTATAATAAATTATAAAAAAAAAAATAAAATTAGACAATCATTTTTTATAATATAAATATTTACAGATAAAGTAATAATTCACTTATTTATAAAGATTAATATCTATAATAAAATTAAAATATTTATTGTATATTATAAAAATATTATTAATTATATATGAATACTCAAATTTCTAAAGAAGAATTATTATAACTTTAGATAAAAATATAAAAATTTTGATAAAAATATAATTTTTATTTATCAATAAAAATAAAAATATACTATT
>Ga0247832_1005540_pt1 | contig 14542 bp, 15 predicted proteins | sample LaCruzMarch2015__10_FD_192407 | JGI IMG/M metagenome (GOLD analysis project Ga0247832, IMG submission 192407) | Freshwater microbial communities from meromictic Lake La Cruz, Castile-La Mancha, Spain - LaCruzMarch2015_4m | ecosystem: Environmental > Aquatic > Freshwater > Lake | place: Spain... | reverse complement strand
TAGCGAAGGAGATTCGCCGGAGGGGAGGCCGGCCGGTATGGCGGAAGAATTTTATAACGGATAACGGCGGGGAGATTTTAGATGTGCACGGATGGAGAGTTACCGATCCAGTAAAAAAAGAGAAGGAGCTGGAGGAAATTCCGGGAGTGATCTGTGCGGGTGTGTTTGGCAAGCGAAGAGCGGATCTTGTTTTGGTGGGTGGCCCGCTGGGCGTGCGCAAGATTAGAGGCGGGCGAGGAATTCGGTGGTGAGTTGGCGGTAGCTGGCGGCGGCGGCGCCGGAGTTGTCGTATTCGTAGATGGTTTGGCCGTGGCTGGGGGCCTCGGCCAGGCGAACGGAGCGGGGAATAATGGTTTGCATGACCTGATCCCCCAGATGTTTTCTTAAATCTTCGCTGACCTGTTGGCTCAGGCGGGTGCGGGCATCGTACATGGTCAGGGCAATGCCGAGAATGGAGAGGGTGGGGTTTTGGCCGCCCTGTTTGATCCGCTCGACCAGGTTGAGAATTTTGCCGACCCCCTCCAAGGCGAAGTATTCGCACTGGACGGGCACGAGAATCTTTTCGGCAGCGACGAGGGCGCTGGTCATGAGCAGGCCAACGCTGGGCGGGCAGTCGAGGATGACCAGATCGAAGGCGGGATCGAGGCGCAGGGGATCGAGAGCGGTACGGACGTGGCTGAGCGGGTTTTCCATTCCGGCGAGGTCCATTTCGGCCCCGGCGAGGTCGAGTTCGGAAGCGAGAATCTGAAGGTTGGGGTGGTGGGAGGGTTGCAGCATATCGAGGGCACGGGCTTGGCCGAGGAGAACGGGGTAGAGGCTTTTGCCGGGCGAGTGCTCGAGGCCGAGACCGCTGGTGGCGTTGGCTTGGGGATCAAGATCGACGAGGAGAACCCGGCGACCTGTTTCGGCCGCCCCCGCGGCGAGGTGAATGGCGGTGGTGGTCTTGCCGACCCCGCCCTTCTGATTAACGACAGCCACGATGCGCACACCCAAGGGAAACGGCGGAGCGGAGAGTTGTCGAGTGGATTTCCCGAATGGTTCACTTGACCTTTGGGATAAGGTTTATAAAATTTAAGATTCGATATGATCCAAGTTGAGAATTTAACGAAGCGATATGCGGGGGGAGAGGCGGTTCGGGGGATCACGTTCTCGGTCGAGAAAGGGGAGGTGGTGGGTTTCTTGGGTCCGAACGGGGCGGGTAAATCGACGACCATGCGCATGTTGACGGGGTATCTTCCGCCGACGGATGGGCAGATGGAGGTGGCAGGGGCCAAGTTACCCAAAGACAGCCTGCTGGTGCGGCAACGGATCGGATATATGCCAGAAAATGTCCCCCTCTATCCTGAAATGAGAGTGGAGGAGTTTTTGGAGTATCGGGGGCGCTTGAAGAGGGTCAGTCGGGGCGAGATCGATCATCGGGTTGGGTTGGTGTTGGATCAGTGTGGGTTGAGCGAGGTACGAAAAAAGATCATTGGCTCCTTATCGAAGGGGTTTCGGCAAAGGGTGGGTTTGGCGGATGCGCTGGTGCACAATCCGATGCTGCTTATCTTGGACGAGCCGACGGCGGGATTGGATCCGCACCAGATCCGTTCCTTCCGGGAGTTGATCAAGGAGTTGGGAAAGGATCGGACGATTTTACTTTCGACACATATCCTTTCCGAGGTGGAGATGTTGTGTTCGCGGGCGATCATCATCAATAAGGGGAAGATTGAGGCCTCGGATACCTTGGCCAATTTGGAGAAACGGGTGCAGGCAGGGGCGTTGCAGATTGAGGTGAAGGCAGATCCGGCGGCGGCGAAAGAAAAACTCTCCATGATGGCGGAGGTGAGTGGGGTAACGGAGCTGAAGCGGTCGGGGGATTGGGTCTCGTTTGAGGTGATGGCGGCTCCTGGAAAAGATATTCGGGCGGAGGTGGACGGCCTGATCAAGAGGGAGCAGTGGCCGCTGCGGGAGTTTCGCCGGGAGAAAGCGCGTTTAGAGGATGTTTTTGTGGAGCTCACCCAGGATTAAGCGATGACCCGGGCCTTATGGATTCTTTGGAAGAGGGAGGTGGGCGCGATCCTGCACTCCCCGATCGCTTGGGTTCTGATGACCTGCATGGCACTGATCAACGGCTTTAGCTTCAGCCAGTGTGTGGCCTATTTGGGGCAAGGGGTGAAAGAGTTCACCGTCATGCAGATCTACTTCTACATTTTTCACTTTTGGTTTCTGCTGATTATTCTGGTGCCGATTTTGACGATGCGACTTTTCTCGGAGGAGTATAAGACGGGAACGATCGAGATGTTATTGACTGCGCCCGTGCGGGACGGGGACGTGATTCTTTCCAAGTTTTTTGGGGTGCTTTTCTTTTATCTCCTGCTTTGGATCCCGTCGCTGTTGGGTTTGGCGATCTTTCAGCTGGTGACGAAGCAGGCGGTGCCGGTGGCTTGGATTCCGTTAGGATTCTCGTACCTCATGGTGACGTTGGTCGGGATGATGTACCTATCGATCGGTCTTTTTGCCTCGGTCTTGACCCGAAATCAGGCGGTGGCGGCGATGATCTCCTTTACCACGATCGCCCTGCTCTTTTTCGCGGGCTTTTTGAGTTATCTGGTGAGGGATCCAGGTTGGCGAGAGGCATTGAGTTATATCTTCACCTTGGAGCAGATGCGTTCGTTTAGTGCGGGGCTGTTTGATTCCCGGCCGGTGGTGTTTTATTTGAGTGGCACGGTGTTTTTCCTGATTTTGACCCGGCAGGTGATGGCCGGGCGGCGATTGAAAGGGTAAACCGATGAGCAGCCCCACCCCTCCCCCTCTTTCTGCCTTGCGTCGGGAACGGCGCACCCAGTCGATCAATCAGTGGATATTTTTGCCGATCCTTTTCTTCTTGTTGGCGGGGGTGAACTACATCAGTTGGCGGCACTACCGGCGGGCGGACTTTTCCTTAAACCAGTTCCAGCAGTTGTCGGGTCAGACGCTGAACCTGCTGAAAAATTTGCCCGGGGAGGTGACCTTGACCGCTTTCTTGGCGCCGGAGGCGGACACGACGGGAAGTTTGATTCAGGAGGATGTGCAGAAGCTGTTGGACGAGTACAAGTACAAGTCGGGCGGCAAAGTGAAGGTGGAGCTAGTGCAACCGTATCTGGATTTTCAGGCGGCGCAGAAGTTGGCGGAGAAGTTTAAGCTGACCAGCAACGAAAATGTGGTGCTGGTGCAGTATGCGGAGCGTTCGAAGATCTTGAAGGTGGCGGAGATGGCGGAGATCGACCCAGGGGCGATGATGACGGGGGGAGCGGCCCGGGTGAAATCGTTTCAGGCGGAGGAGAAGATCTCCTCGGCCATCAGTGCCTTGGTGCAGGGGAAGCCAGCGAAGGTGTATGTGACGGAGGGATCGGGTGAGTACAATTTGAACTCATCGGACAAAGATCCAGCGGGTTATTCGCTGCTTTCGGCGCGGTTGTCTTCGCAAAATGTGGAGCTCCTGCCGTTGAAGTTGGGGGAGCAGGAGGGGGTGCCGGCGGACGCAGATGCGGTCATGGTGGCTGGGCCGAAGTTTGCCGTGCCGGCGGCTTCGGTGGCCGCGTTGCAGGCTTATTTGGGTAAGCCAGGACGCTTGCTGCTTTTGCTGGATCCGGGTGCTCCGACGGGGTTGGAGAAAATTTTGGCGGAACAGGGGGTGGTGGTGGATGCGGATAAGATTTTTCGGAAAGTGGCGGTGTTGAGTACGGCGGGTCTGACCCAAGGAGTGAATGAGGAGACGGTCGGAACTCGTTTTTCGGTGCATCCAGCCATTCGGTGGATTGAGAATGTGGGCGGGTCGATTCGGTTTGGGCCGTGCCGTTCGATTACGGTCCAACCCGCGGTGGGGGCGAATCCAGTGAAGGCGGAAATGTTGGTCGAGACATCGGATCGATACTGGGCGAAGCCTTGGCCTTTAGCGGCGGGAAAAAAGAGTGATTTTGTCGAGGGGGAGGATCGGAAGGGACCCTTTACGGTGGCGGCGGTGGTAGATGGAACGGTGCCGGGGGATCGCGGGAAAGAGAGTCCGGCCTTACGGGCGGTAGTGGTGGGATCCGCCTCGGCCTTTGCCAACCAAAATATTTCGCCGTTGGAGGTGGACTTTATGGTGAACGCGATTCAGTGGGTCTTGGGCCGGAATGAGTCGCTGGGGATATCGCCGAAAACACCGAAAGATTTCTCCGTCTCGATGGATGAGGGGCAGCAGAGGGTGATTATGCTGTCCACGCTGCTGGGAATTCCTGCCCTGACGGGATTGCTGGGCTTTTTCGTCTGGTGGCGTCGCCGCAGCTGAGGAGGAGAGAGCGATGAGCACGCGGTCCCTTCTGGTGTCCGTCGGGTTGATGTTGGGGATGCTGGGAGCGTTGAGTTTTCTGCAAAAGCAGGTTCCCGGGACGGAGCGGATGGCGAAGGAGTCCCGCCGAATTACGGATATGCCAGTGCGGGAAGCGGATCGGATTGAGCTGAAGGTACCGAAAGGGGAGTTTGTTTTCCGAAAAAAAGAGGGCGAAGAGTGGCAGCTGGAGAAGCCGATTCAGGGAGCGGCGGATGGAACGGCGGTGGGGCGACTCCTTTCGGAAATTCAATTTGTGGAAAGCTTGCAAACGTTGCCGTCCGGAAAAAAGGATGAGGCGATGATGCAGAACTTCGGTTTGGGGCAGCCGAGTCGGACTCTGGTTATCCGAATGAAGGAGGGGGTGTGCCAGATTGAGACGGGGCGGGATACGCCGATTGCGGGCGGGGTTTACACGCGGATTCAGTCGGGCAAGCAGGGAGAGAGGATTGCGGTGGTGCAGAGCCAGTTGACCGAGGCGATGGACAAGGATTTGACGGAGTGGAGAGAGAAGCGGGTGATGCCTTTGCTGGTGCCGGACGTGCAGGAGTTGCTCTTGCATCAGGGCACGTTGGAGGTGGAGGTGAAGAAAAAGGATGGAGGGTGGGCAATATTGAAGCCGGTGGAGGCTCCGGCGGATCCGGTGGCGGTGACGGGTGTCTTGGGGGAGATTTCTTCCCTGAAGGCGACGCAGTTTGTTTCCGATTCGGGCGGGGATTTGGCTTTGTATGGGCTGAATGCGCCGAGCCAATCGTTTGAGGTGAGAACGAAGGCGACCCATCGAATTTTGCAAATTGGGTTAAATGACCCGAAGGATACGAATCAGGTTTTTGCGAAAGTGGCGGATCAGCCGTCGGTTTTTCTCCTGCCTCGGGTGACGATTGAGGGACTTGGAAAAGTGGCCGATCGCGTGAGAGATAAACGGGTGGTGACGTTGGGGGATGCGGGCCAGGTGGACTCGGTGGAGGTAACGGGCAAGGGGGGTGAATACCGCTTGGAGAAAGGGGCGGGTGGGGCGGGATGGAAGTTAGTTTTTGGGCAAAAAACGTGGGCGGCGGATGGGGCGGCGGTGGATCGGTGGTTGATCTCATTGACGGAGGTTCGGGCGAATCGCTTTTTGCCGACGGAGGATCCGGCTCGGATGGGGCTGACGAAGCCGAGGCAGTCGATCACGTTGAAGTGGGGTGGGGCGACGAATCGGGTGGAGGCGATCCAGCTGGGGGATGAGACGAAGGAGGAGGTGTTTGTGCGGGGATCGACGACGTCGGGGGCGATGGTTGTTCCGATCGCCTTGGCCCGAGGTTTGCCGGAGACAGCGTTGGGTTGGCTGCCCAAGCGGGTCTGGCCGGCCGATTTTGGGGCGGTGGAGGGTTTGATTTGGGCCGTGGGCACTTCTCGGAAAGAGTTTCGCAGTGCGGGAGGGGGGCGATGGACGAGTGGAGGAGAGGATCAACCTGCGGTGGGCGCTTTTGTGCAGAGATTGGAGGAGATGGAGGTCGTGCGATGGATGGGAGTACCGAGCAAGGCGGAATTAGGTCGGACGGAGGTGGAAATTGTGGTGGAGGGAAAAGAGGGAAAAAAAGTGAAGATGGTGGTGTCGAAGGGGAAAGGCGATGCGATGCTTCGGCTGGAGGGTCAGGACTTCGTGGGTGTTTTGGAGCGGGCTGGTTGGGGTTGGTTGAAGCAGGATCCCAGCGTGCCGGGGGGGAAGCCATCCCAGAGGTGACGAGCCCACGATTTGGGTTACGATGAGGGGGTGGGTGATTCCTCTAAACCGGTGGCCCGAGAAGGGCAGTCGCGAGTCCGTCCCAAGATGTACGGGGTGGCGCTTTATTTGGTTGCGGGCATTTTACTTCTCCAGGTGCTCTTTTGCTTGTCGGTTTTCGTTCTGCGGCCCTACGTGATTGCCAAGACGCCCGAGGGGATTTTACAAAGTGAGAGAGAGAAGGCGGGGGAGTGGATGGGAAATCTGACCCGCTTTTTGCAGTCGCGAATGCAGGTGGGGATTCCTTGGGCGGGGGGTAGTGGGAAAGCCACCAACGCACCCGCGGTTTCCCCATGAACGAGGGAAAAGTGCGGACATGGTTATGGGCGGCGGCCGGTTTGGTGGCGATTCAGGTGGTGGCCCTGCTGGGGTTGATGCAGATGCGCAGTGGGGACCGGGAAAAAGGGCAGGAGTGGGCCTTGGATCCCAAGGCGATCGCGGCGGAGGCGGAGCGGGAAAGGGAGTCGAGCGAGGCGCTGCGCAATCTTCCGCTGCCGGAGGGAAGTGTACGGTTAAGTGTGGCGGCGGCGAAGGCGGCGGCTCCGCAGGTCGAGGAGCTTCTGGCGCAGGCGAGGGATTTACAAAATCGAGGGCAGTTTGACTTGGCGGAGAAGTTGCTTGAGCAGGCGCGTTGGCAGGATCCGAAGCACGGGAGGGTGAAGGTGGCGGCCGCTTTGTTGGCGGAGGCGCGAGGGGACACCGCAGGGGCTTGGCAACGGTGGAGGGATCTGATTCAGGCGAGCGAACCGGGGGGTGCGGTGAGAAGGTTGGCCTTAGCGCGGTCGAAGATTTTGGAAGAGAGAGTGCGATTGGAGCAGGTGGCACGGCAGCGAGAGGAGAGTTTGGCCAAGAATCCGCGTAAATTGGCTTTGGTGGGGGCGGAGGAGAGAGGTAGCGAAGGGAAGCGAAAGGTGGATTGGCAGGTCCGGGCAATTGGGGGAGGGGGTCGACTGGATGGTCGTCAGGTGGCGGTGCGGGTCTCTTTTTTTGAGAGGGGAGAAAACGGGGTGTTACAAAAAAGTCAGGCGGTGTTGGCCAAGTGGGAGCAGGGTCCGCCTTTAGTCGAGAAGGATGGGGTGCGGGTGGTGAGTTGCGAACCAAGGACGAGTGTGGGGGCACGATACGCGGGTTATACGTGGCAGATTTACTATGCGGGGGAGCTTCAGGATGAGCGGATCCAGCCGGCTTCTCTGCGAGGAGTTTTGCGTGAAATGCCGCGGAGCTGACGGGGCTCGAACCCGCAACCCCCGCCGTGACAGGGCGGTGCTCTAACCAATTGAGCTACAGCTCCAACAAAGGAAGGAAGATACCAAGGATGGCGGGCAGACCAAGTCAGGATTTTTCGGCCGAGGTGGTTGTCATCGGCAGTGGAATCGCGGGCCTGAGCTTTGCCTTGAAGGCGGCGAGGCATGCCCAGGTGCTCCTTTTGACAAAAAAGAACGCGGCCGAGTCGAACACCAACTATGCGCAGGGAGGGATTGCCTGTGTGACCTCCTCGGAGGATTCGGCGGAGCTGCATATCCGAGACACGGTGGAGGCGGGGGCGGGATTGTGTCGGGAGGAGGTGGTGCGGGAGGTGGTGCAGGACGGGCCGGCGCGGGTGGCGGAGCTGGTGGAGCTGGGGGTGAAATTTACCGAGCGGCAAAACGGGGTGGGGCACGAGCCGGATTTGGGTAAAGAGGCGGGGCACAGCAAGCGACGGGTTTTGCATGCGGGTGATATTACGGGGCGGGAGCTGGAGAAGGCGCTGCTGGCGGGGGTGCGCGCCTCACCGAAAATTCGGGTGCGGGAGGATATTGTCGCGATCGATCTGGTGACGACAAAAAAGAGAAAGTTGGCTGGCCCAAATCGAGTGTTGGGTTTGTATGTTTTGGATGGGGCGACGCAGCGGGTGGAGGCGATTTCCGCGCAGGTGGTGGTCATGGCCACCGGGGGTTGCGGGAAGTGTTATTTGTACACGACGAATCCGGGGATTGCGACAGGGGACGGGGTGGCGATGGCTTATCGGGCCGGGGTGGCGATTGCGAATATGGAGTTTGTGCAGTTTCACCCGACCTGTTTGTTCCATCCGTCGGCACCGAGTTTTTTGATTTCGGAGGCGTTGCGAGGCGAGGGAGGGGTGGTGGTGAATGCCAAGGGAGAAGATTTCACAAAAAAGACCGACCCGCGCGGCTCACTGGCACCGCGCGACATCGTGGCGCGGGCGATCGATGAGGAGATGAAGGAGTCGGGCGCGGCCTGTGTCTATTTGGACATTCGGGCGAAGGGGGCAGAATTTTTAGAGAAGAGGTTTCCGGCGATTACGGCCACGTTGCGGGGTTTGGGGATCGATCCAGCCTTGCAGCCGATTCCGGTGGTGCCGGCGGCGCACTACCAGTGTGGAGGAGTTCCGGCAGATCTGGCGGGTAAAACGGAGTTAATCGGATTATGGGCCTTGGGGGAGGTAGCCTGTACGGGGTTGCATGGGGCGAATCGGTTAGCGAGTAATTCGCTTCTGGAGGCGTTGGTGATGGCGCATCGGGCGGCGGAAAGTTTACCAAATGCTTTGGCTCGAATGGCGCGCCCCGTTTCGATTCCGGCTTGGAAAGAGGGGAAAGCGCACGATGCGGACGAGATGGTGGTGATTACGCACAACTGGAAGGAGATTCGGCAGTTGATGTGGGACTATGTCGGCATTGCCCGAACCAAGAAACGTTTGCTGCGCGCTCGGTCCCGATTGCGCCTGCTGCTGCAGGAGGTAGAGGAGTTTTACTGGAACTTTCGGGTGACGGGAGATCTTTTAGAGCTACGGAATTTGGCCCTCTGCGCGTCCCTGATTGTGGAATCGGCCTTGGAACGAAAGGAGAGCCGTGGTCTGCATGCGATTGCGGACCACCCTCAGTTGCGAAGGGTGCCCAGGGACACGGTGATTCGGCCGAAAAAAGTGGGTTAAGGGAATTAGGGTTTGGCCTCGCGCCACCAAGCGAGGAAGGCAAGGACGGACCAGAGGGAGCGGCGGTGGTCGGCTTTTTGGGTGAGGTGCTCTTGAGTCATTTTGCGGACAGCGGCGGGATCGAGAATTCCGGTGGAGGCCACGAGGGAGGATTGGGTGAGCTCTTCGGCCCAGCCGCGAAGATCTTGTTGGAGCCAAGAGGCGACGGGCATGGCGAAGCCGGCTTTTTTGCGATGGAGGATTTCGGGTGGAAGATCGTGTTTGAGAGCTTCCCGAAGAATCAGTTTGGTTTGGCGGCCGCGCATTTTATAGTCGGAGCGAAGAGAGAAGGCGTGGGTGACGAGATCGGGGTCGAGAAAGGGAACACGAACTTCGAGGGAGTGAGCCATGCTGGCGCGGTCGACTTTCATCAGGACGCACTCTTGAAGGTACAGTTTTGTGCAAAGGTAAAAAATACGTTCGAGGCCGCCCGAGAGACCGCTGCGGTAGGCGAGGCGAGTGACATCCTCGAAAGCGTTATGGCGCTGGAGTTGGTGGCGAGCATCGGGGGAGAGGAGATCGTGGCGCTCGCTATTTCCGCACGCTCCCATCCAGAGAAGAAAACGAATTTCGGCGGGCAGACCCAGTCCTTTGAGAAATTGTGCCATGATGAAGGGGAGGCTTTTGTAGTTGTGGGAGACGGGAAGGCGCTGGATGAGATGGTTGATGGCAACGCGGACACCTACGGGGAGGAAGGAGAGGCGCTCGACGAGAAGATGGGCTTGAAAGCTGGGGTATCCGGCAAACAGTTCATCTCCGCCATCCCCGCCTAGAACGGTCTTTACTTTTCCCGCGGCGAGTTTGGCCAAGAACCATGTCGGCACGAGGGAGGCATCGCCGAGGGGTTCGTCGAGGCCGCGATAAATAGAGGGAATCGCCTGGGAGACATCTTTGGCCGAGAGGGTTTGGTGGTGGTGCTCGGTGCCGACCTTGCGGGCGACCATTTCGGCAAAGGGAAGTTCGTTGTAGGAGGCCTCTTGAAAACCGATCGAGAAGGAGTGAAGTTTCTTTTGAGCCAAAGGAGCGGCAAGGGCGGCTACGGCGCTGGAGTCGATTCCTCCGCTGAGAAGGATTCCGACTTCCACATCACTTCGGAGTTGGTAGCGGACAGCTTCACGGAGAAGTTCGCGGGTGGTTTGGGCGGACTCATCAAACGTTCCTGCCCCGACGGGATTATCCTCGATCGGAAGATCATAAAAATATTCGGTTCGGCGGCTGGCGGGAGACCAGGAGAGAAGCTGGCCAGGCTCTAGTTTCCGAACTCCCGCATAGGCTGTTGAGGGAGCAGGAATGTAACCGAGAGCGAGGTACTTGTTGACCGAGGCGGGATCCAAGCCAGGTCGGAAATCGGGAAATCGGAGAAGAGAGCGAAGTTCAGAAGCAAAGAGGAGCTCACCACGGTGGTTGGCATAGTAGAGAGGTTTGATCCCAAGGGGGTCACGGACAAGGGTGAGGCGTTTTTCAGCAGAGTCCCAGATGGCAAAGGCGAACATTCCGTTGAGACGAGAAAGGCAGGAGGCTCCATCTTCAGCCCACGCTTGCAGGAGGACCTCCGTGTCGGATTGAGTGCGAAAGGTGGCCCCGCGGGCTTCGAGGTCGCGGCGAAGTTCGAGGTAGTTGTAAATTTCTCCATTAAAAACAATGTGCCACCGTCCATCGGCCGAGGACATGGGTTGGGCCCCTCCGGCGAGATCGAGGATGCTAAGGCGGCGATGCCCGAGACGGACGGCGGGATCGGAGTAGGTGCCTTCGGCATCCGGGCCGCGATGGGTGAGGGCATCGGTCATTTTGGATAGGGCGAGCTCCGGTTTTTCCGGGGCGTGACGTTGCGTGGTAAATCCGGCGATGCCGCACATAGGAGAGTAGACTCGACGGAAGGGGGGGATGATTCAAGGCTCGAGCTTGGATGATCTCGTGAATCGAGGCAGGATCGAGGGGTGGAAAATCAGGTGCATTGCAAAGATCGGATCCTGCTTCTCGCTCTTGCGCTGGCCGTAGCCTTTCCTTTTTTGGGTTCGTTTGGTCTTTTGGAGCCTGATGAGGGCAGATTTGCGCAGATCGGGCGGGAGATGGCGGCGAGTGGGGATTATCTGGTACCTCGGCTCAATGGGATCGAGCAGTTTTATAAACCGCCCTTGGTTTACTGGGTGAGTGCGGTGGGATATCGAATCTTTGGAGTATCGGAGTGGACGGCTCGACTGCCTTCGGCATTGGCTTTTGTAGGGGTGGTATGTCTGGTGGGATGGATGGGGTGGAGTTTGGGGGGGCGAAAAGTGGGGTGGATGGCGGCGTTGATTCTTGCGTCGATGGTGGAGCCTTATGCGCTGGGGCGACAGATCACCTTGGATATGAGTCTGACTTTTTGGGTTACGGCGGCGCTGGCCTGTCTGGTCGAAGTGGGGATGGGAAGCCGAAGGAGATGGGTGGGTTACCTTTTCTTTTTATGTATGGGTTTGGGATTTTTGGCCAAAGGGCCGATGGCGTGGGTGGTGCCGTTGTCGGCAGCTATGAGTTGGACCTGGGCGACGAGGGGAAGTGAAAAGAGATTGGTTTTGCCGTGGAAAAGTGGAGTTCTGCTCACCTTTGCCGTGGCGATGAGCTGGTTTGTGGTGGTTTGTTTTCGTTACCCCGAATTGTGGAACTATTTTCTGGGTTATGAGTTGGTCGAGCGTTTTGCCAGCACGACGCACGGCCGGTCGAAGCCTTGGTGGTTTTTTATTCCGATTCTGCTGATTGGGGCGATTCCATGGACCGGTTTCCTACCAGGATTGGCCACGCAGGCAGTGGAAAAGATTCGGGAGAAAAAATTGGGGCTAGTGGGTTGGTTCTTGGGGTCGAGCGTGGTGATTCCTTTTGTGGTGGTGAGTTGCAGTGGATCGAAGCTTCTGACGTATATTCTACCGATCTATCCGGCTTTGGCGCTGGCGTTAGCGATTTGGTTGAGTGGGAAGGTTTGTCCCCGATGTGAGAAGGTGGGCTGGGGATTTGCGCTGATTTCCTTGGGAGTGTTCGGGCCGATGCTTTGGTGCGTGCGCTATGTTTGGAGCGAAGCGGCGGAGGTGACACCTTCTTCGGGCTATCTTTTGGTTGCGACGCTTTTGGCGGTCATTCTGGTTCTGGTGTGGGGAATTAAAATTAGAAGGGGGGATGTGCTGGCGAAAGTGGGATGGGTGGCGGGAGTGGCGATCTTTCTATGGCACGGGGCTAGTTGGGAGATGGGGCGGATCAATGATCTTTTGGGGAGGCAGGCAAGTGTTTGCTCCTTGGCGAAGTTGGCGAATCGACATCAACCGGAGAGGCTTTTTATTTATCGGGCACGGGCGGCAGGTTTGCTTTTCGTGACGGATCGAAAAGTCTGGATCAGTCGAGCGGATGCGGATGTGGTGGTGAAACCGTCTACTGAGGCGGAGGGTCGACTATTTGCGAAGCCAAGTGATTTGAAGCAAGGGTTGTCGGCCGGTCAAAAAGTGGAAGGGATCACGCTGCGGCACGTTTACCGAGAGGAGTTTGATCCCAAAGAGTGGGAAGTAACGGGCAGGGCTGGGGAATTTCTGTTGATCCGTGGGTACGGATTCGAAAAATAAACCTACCGGCGGGGGAGGTTGCCGGAGGCGAGCGAAGGCCCTGTATCTGTCAGGCGAGAAGTTGCAGCATCCGCCCAGCCCGTGATGCCACGATTTGGCGCACGGGCTCAACGAATGGAGTGGCACCCTCTGAAAAAGTGACAGTGTCATGGCGTGCGGCATGATCCACCGCGGATGCGAGTTCAGCTAATCGCGCGCGGACCATAGGCCATCCAAGGCCAGCCTTGGCCGAAAGCTGCCGGAAATGTTCGGGCGAGACCTCGGGTAGAAGCTTGGCCGCCCCAATTTTCATCGACAGCGCAGCGGACAACTCCGGCCACACGAGTGTGCAGACCTGATCATAGAGAGGGGCCATGCGGCGATCGGTGCCGCGGTAAATCCACGAGAAGTTCTTGGCGTGGGCGTCGGCGTTTCCCATCAGCACGGCAAAGATCAGGCCATCCAAGAAACTCCGAATGTCCAAGACCGGCGCGGAGGACCATTGTCGCAGAAGGTCGAAACAATCCGCCGACGACGGTCCACCCTCGACTTGGTATTTTCGTTCCGGAGGAACTCCCAAGGCCTGACAGAAATCCTCTTGGTGGACGCGGATCAATGAACCGTCAGCCGCTCGCTCACGATCGTAGCGGCGCGCCAAAAGGCAGGGCGTCGCCCCGACCATGCGCCAATGCGTTTCGACAGCGTCAAGGCCCGTCGCTCGACCCAGCGCCATACAGTAGGCCTCGTTGGCCGCAAGTCCCGGAAAACGTGCCGGCTCAGGTTTCAAAATATGGGTGCTGGCAGCCGCCCCCAGGGGCAAGGCGAGAGATCCGTTATTCGGGTCAACGATGACCGGCAGTTTGACTTGGGCTCCCGCCAGCGAGAGCCGGATACCTTCGACTCCGGCCATGAGCGGCCGCTGAGGAAGTTGGCGGACAATTTCTTCCAAAGCGGCTTCATCGAGTCGCTGCAGGGATGCCACCCCCATGGACGCCGGCGGGGGATGATCCTCAGGCCAAAGCGAGACCGCCCCAGCGCATTCCCCTCCTATGCGCTCGAGCAAGGCAAAGTCATTTTCCGCGCTGACACCGAGCAGTGAGGCAACGCGCGCTCTCGTCTCGGCCTCCGGAAGCAACCCAGCGAAAAAAGCCCGAACAATCCGGCCAACGAAAAGCTCCGACCGCAGTGGCAACTGCCGCGAGAGCGGATATGCCCCCGCTGCTTGCAACCACTGTGTGTCGTAAGTGAAGATCGGCGAATCCCCCTCTTCAAGAACCCCGACCCTCACATTGTTGAGATAGACGATCAGCCTTCTCATAGGTCATGCATTTCCAGCTTGAGCCCCAAGGCTTGGGCTACCGCCAAAGCCTTGCCCATCTGGCAGGTAGGCTTACCTTTCTCCAAATCAATGATCAGGCGCAGCCCCGTCCCAGACGCCATCGCTAGGTCTTTCTGTTTGACACCCAGCGCCTTGCGCTTCTTGCGCAGGACTTCTCCGAATGCCCTCGTGGTGGTCAAATTCATATTACCGATCAGGAACATAGCAGACCGCAACACCACTACAACCATGAAATATTACCGATCGGGACTTTTTATGCTTAACGGGGCGGGTGCCCGGTCTTTTTTTGTGGGTGCCACGGTAAGTGCGGGTTCGTTGTTGGTGGCGACTGGAGGGTCGATCGCCTCCAGCGCAAGTACGGTAGCCAACGGCGGAACTTTGATAGCCAACGGAACGGCAGGAAGTGTGGTTGTGAATAGTGGGGGTAGCTTAGGTGGATCGGGCACGCCCGCTCTTGATTTCTGCCAACGGAATGAAGCCGACTTGCTGATTTTGGATCTGCAGTTGCCCGACGGGTTGGGGCTTTCGGTCCTTAAAACGGCGGTGCGCAAGAATCGCAAAGTGAATGGCATCG
>Ga0247832_1005535_pt1 | contig 14548 bp, 14 predicted proteins | sample LaCruzMarch2015__10_FD_192407 | JGI IMG/M metagenome (GOLD analysis project Ga0247832, IMG submission 192407) | Freshwater microbial communities from meromictic Lake La Cruz, Castile-La Mancha, Spain - LaCruzMarch2015_4m | ecosystem: Environmental > Aquatic > Freshwater > Lake | place: Spain... | reverse complement strand
CAAGCAATCAAGACTAATTGTAGAGGAAGTCGTAACCATAGAATCCAATGCGGTATTTTTTTGAATTTACCCGAAGAGGTCATATAAATATTGGCAGGAAAAACAGCAATGAATAATAAAATAATTCCCCAAGCGGCTAAAGATTTTGTTTGGCTAAAAAGCAAACTTATTCCCAAAATAATTTCTGCAATTCCGCTAATAATCACCATTTCTTCGTGTTTTGGAATGTACGGTGGCATGGTTTTCATAAAAAAGTTTTTCATTGTAAAGTGCGAAATTTCCGCAAAAATTAAAAAACCTGCCATTATATAAAGAGCAATATTCTCCATAAGTCTCATCATTAAATTTATTCATCGCAAATTAAGTCAAAAAATAATTTTAATAGTTTATTTTACATAAAATCTTTATCGACAAAAATAATTTAAAAATATGAATAAAGTTTTCTTATCCAGTTTTTTCCTTCTACTTTCAACTATCTTCACGATTTGTTTTGCACAAAAAATAAAGACTGAGGTATATTTTCCTGCCGATAACCAATGGATTTCTAAAAATCCTACTGAATTGGGACTTAATATTTTTAAAATAAATGAAACCATAAAATTTGCCCAGGAGAATGAAATAAAAAATCCAAAAAATATGGAAGTATCTCATTATCAGTCCTTTGGAAAAGAACCTTTTGGTTTTGCGGTTGGGCCTTTCGCCGAGCGAGGCGAGCCAACAGGTTTAATTATTCACAAAGGATACATTGTGGCTCAGTGGGGAGAACCAAGCCGATGCGATATTACTCATAGTGTAACAAAAAGTTTTTTATCAAGTGTTGTTGGCTTAGCTGTTGATCGTGGCCTAATCAAAAATGTTTCGGATACGGTTGCTCCATACGTTCCACCAATCGAAATTTATGGAAACCCAGTCAACCGTTCGGCTGATGAATTTGGAAAGCCAGAATTACTGCAACTTTTTGATACACCTCATAATAAAACGATTACTTGGAATTCACTTCTTCGTCAAACTAGCGATTGGGAAGGTACACTTTGGGGGAAACCAGATTGGGCTGACCGCCCAGACAAAGATGCTACAAAATGGCTAAATAGACCCAGAAATAAACAAGGAAGCGTTTATGAATATAATGATGTGAGAGTTAATGTACTTTCTTTAGCGGCACTGAGCGTTTGGAGAAAACCTTTGCCACAAGTTTTGAAAGAGAACTTAATGGATAAAATAGGTGCTTCAAATACCTGGCGTTGGACGGGCTATCGAAACTCTTGGATTGTCTTGGATGGGCAAGCCGTTCAGTCAGTTAGTGGAGGTGGACATTGGGGTGGAGGAATGTTTATTAATGCATATGACATGGGGCGTTTTGGTTTGCTCTCATTAAATAGAGGAAAATGGAAAGACCAACAGGTTTTATCAGAAAACTGGGTAAATCAAGCACTTACACCTACACCTGCTCAACCTACTTATGGTTATATGAATTGGTTTTTGAATACAGACCAAAAACTCTTACCGAGTGCTTCAGCAAAATCATTTTATCATCTCGGAAACGGCTCAAATTTGATTTATATTGACCCGGAGCATGATTTGGTAATGGTTGTTAGATGGATTTCTTCTGAGGCAATGGATGGCATAGTAAAGAAAGTTTTAGAAGCATTTCCAAAATAAATATGCTTATTTTTTTTTTATAATTATCTATTCAAAACAAATTAAAAATGAAAAAAAACAATCTAATTTTAGTCTTCTTATTTTTTACTATTGGTGCGTTTGCCCAAGTAAAAAAAGAATTTTATGAACTTCGTACTTATGAATTAAAATTTGGTTCGTCAAGATCAAGTATTGAAAATTATTTTAAAAATGCTCTTTTTCCTGCTTTAAATAAATACGACGTAAAAAATATTGGAGCATTTGGAGAAATGGGACTTTCTGACCCTGGGAAAATATACATATTGATACCTTATGCTTCAATTGAAGAGTTTTCTAAAGTCAATGAAAAAATTAAAGCTGATGAGGATTTCTTAAAAGCAACACAAGAATACAATGCTTTACCACCCGAAAAAGCTCCATATACTCGTTTTACATCTTCAATTATGAATGCTTTCGACGGATTACCACAGTTGGTAAAACCAACTACTGACCAAAAATTATTTGAATTAAGAATTTATCAAAGCTATTCAGAGGATGCAGCTCGTCGTAAAAGAAAAATGTTCAATGATGAAGAATTGAAGATTTTCAGAGATACTAAACTCAATTCGGTGTTTTTCGGTGAGGTTATTGCAGGTGAATACATGCCATGCCTCACTTATATGTTGGCTTTCAAAAACATGGAAGAACGTGATGCTAATTGGAAAGTTTTTAGTGCAAACCCAGATTGGAAACGTATTTCAAGTGCTGCCGAATATGCCAATTCAGTTTCGCATATCATCAGAGTTTTCTTAGTGCCTTTATCTTATACTCAACTCTAAAATCATGAAAAAATACTTCATATTCTTATTTATGATGTGCTTTACATTATTACTGAAAGCACAAAATGAAACATTCGCTGAGAAATTAGGCTTTCCAAAAGGAGCGAAAGTCATAATCATGCATGTTGATGACGTTGGAATGTCTTATGACTCAAACGTTGGGGCAATCAAATCAGTTGAAGAGGGAGTTGCTACTTCAATGAGCGTTATGATGCCTTGTTCGTGGGTACCATCGTTTGTGCATTACCTTAAAAATCATCCTCAAATCGATGCGGGATTACACCTTACCTTAACTTCTGAATGGAAAGATTATCGTTGGGGTCCTTTGGCTGGTAAGCCAACTGTACCGAATTTGGTCGATTCAGAGGGAGCAATGTGGCGAAGTGTTGAAGAAACTGCCAAACACGCTTCAGCAGATGATATTGAGAAAGAAATAAGAAGCCAATTGGAAAGAGCAAGAGCAATGGGTTTTGAGCCAACGCACATGGACTCTCACATGGGAACATTATTTGCACGCCAAGATTATTTAGAACGCTATTTCAAAGTTGGTATCGAAAATAAAATACCAGTTATGTTTCCTGGTGGACATGATACCATGATTTTGCGTGATGGTGCCTCAGGTTTAACAATTCAACAAGCTCAAAAAATTGGAAAAATGCTTTGGGATGCTGGTTTGCCAGTTTTAGATGATTTGCACAATATAAGTTATGGCTGGACGATGGATAAAGTAAAAAATCCAGATGAAAAGGCTTTGCAGAAATATAAAACCCAAAAATACATTGATTCATTTAAAGATTTACAGGCAGGTGTAACTATGGTGATTATGCACTGTACTTCTCCAACTGAGGTTTTTGAACATATTTCAGATTCGGGAAATACTCGTCGGGGTGATATGTTGGCCATGATCGACCCAGCTTTAAAAAAGTATATTCAAGACAATGGAATTATTTTGACGACTTGGAGGGAATTGAAACAAAGAAGAGACAAAATTAAATAAGATTGTTTGCAATGCCCATTTCTTATAAATGGGCATTGTTTTACATTCTATCGAAGACATCATTCATATCTAAACTTCTACTTTTTCTACTTTTTTGTTCTTGACGATATTTGTCAATTAGGTATTTCACCTGCACATTATCTTTATAAAACGGAGCTTGTTTCTCTTCATTTTTGATAGTTTTCTTCAAATTTGCAATTTCTTTCCTAAACTTATTTTCTAAACTTTGGTATTTATCTGACCCATAACGGTCATAAATAGAAGGTCCAAAATAATATCTTCGACCAAAAGAAATTACTTCCGCAAATTCTTGTTCCAACTCTGCAACTTGTTGTATCAATAGTTTTACATAATATTTGAGACTTTCATCGTTGCTATGCTCAAAGTCAGTTCCCAAGAGTTCGAGTCTTAGTCGAAGCAATTCAAAAAGGTCATCTTTTTCGTTTGCCTCCGTTATACGGTGCATCAAAAGTGTTTTTCGTTCTTTTTCTAGTTCATCTTTTTCACGGTCAGGGTGAAATGCTTTCACCAATTCCATATAAATTTGTCGACTCGTTTTGTTTAAATTCTTTGCTTCTTGTCGTTGTTTTTCTTCTTTCTCTATTTGTTTGGCTGTTTTCTTTTTACTAGCTTTTCTTGCTTCATATTTAGCTTCATCGGCTGCCACTTGTTGGTCGAGGTATTCTTGTAATTTTTCTGGGTCGCTCAAATCTGCATCATCATCGAATTTCATTTCAAAAATTGAAGAAAGTGAATCTATTAATGTTTCAGAGGCTTTTTTATTAGCTTCCTCATAGGCTTCTTCAAAACTTATACCATCATTATGTCGTGTAAAAATTTCTTCTAGTTCAGGTGAATCTGTTCTGTTTATTAGCTCGCTGATCCACTCAATTATCATTTCAGAAAGTGTATCATTGTCACGCTTTTTGAATATATTTTGTTGAAAAAGAGCATCTAAGTAAAATATTTTTTTAACCTGAACCTCGATTAGTTTTTTCTCCAACGGAAAAATTTCAGATGTAATCTTTACTTGAATTTGGTTCATTTCAGCTTTCACAAATACAATATCCCTTTTCAATCGATCTATTTTCTGAATATTGGTATTAAATTGTTTTTGTAGTTTTGTTAAAATTGCCGAATTTTCTGTTTTAATTTGAATAAGTTCTTGCATAGATATAAAATTTGATGATTTTGAGATAAGTTGCTGTTTATGATTAATTTATGTTAGGAGAAAACTTAGAGTTCAAACCTCTTTCGAGCTAGCATTTCAGTAGAAAATGAATTGTTTGCTACTAATATGCTACCCCGAATGGGGTCAAACAAAATCACGATTATATAAACTATTTTCAGACATATACTTACAAAAAGAACAAGTTATTAGTGCTTGAAAATAATTAGTTTGTTGAGTTATTTGTATTTAAAGTGCTTGTATTCAGCATTTTACGAAAACTACAACGACCTGCTTAAATAAATGTAGATTCATTTTATGGATGCAAGATATTAGAATAGAAGTGTTTTATCAAATAAATTTATTAACAAAAAAACTATTATTGACATTTTGTCAATAGAAAGAAATCTAAATAGCGGATATAGATTTCAAAAATATTTCAGTTTAAAATTCGTTGTATTTGTACCAATCAGAATTAATTTATTTATATATGGTAGCAATAAAAAATATTTTAAGTTTAGTATTAGTTTCTTTAATTTTTCTGAATTGCTCTAAAATTGAAGATTTTAAAAGCAAAGATGCTGTAAATAAAGGTGAAAGCTATCGAATTAAAACAAAATTGACCTTAGCTCAATCACAAAATTATATGATTGAGTCCCCTAGAACAATCGTTAATGCTGGACGTATATTTATTGAGGGCGATTATCTTTTTATTGGTGAATTTGGCTTAGGTATACATGTTTTAGATAATACCTTTCCCACCATTCCTCTACCATTGGCATTTTTGAGTATTCCTGCCAGCACCGATTACTTCGTTAAGAATGATGTTTTGATAGTTGATAATGGGAATGACCTCGTTTCAATGGCAATAGATTCTTTGGATAAATTGATAAAGAAAGAAAAAACAATTGTCGAACTTAATCGTAGCCTCTTAGTAAATAAACGAACCTCAAAAGTTTTTGTTTATCCAAACTATCCTATTCAGCAAAATGTATATTTTGAATGCCCTGATAAAGAGCATTTTGTGGTCGCTTGGGAAAAAGGAGATTTTTTAAATGTCTCCAATTGTTATCGTTAAAGAAATAAATATCAACAATACTCTACAAATTTAATGTCAAAAATCCCTTATTTTTTTGTAATACTGCTGTTTTTTCTGTCGTGTAAAGGTTATCTCGCTCCTGAGCCTATCCGTATAGTCGGTAGTCAAAAAGAATTTCAGCATTTTCATCCTACAAGTAATCCTTTACAGTATTTTGTGTTGGCAAATCGCACAATTAATTTTTTAAATGTTAATACTCCCTTAACTTTAAATCTCAGTTCGGTTTTACCGCTCGAAATAGATTTTGAGAAAGTGGCTGGCAATACAGATACTTTATTTGTGCAGACTGCTTCTGAATTGAAAATGATGCACCTCGACGCAAGTGCATGGCGAGAATTAGGGGTAATCAGGGACTTAAAACCTTGTGATAATTTTTTAACAATGAATAAATTCATAATTATTGCCAAAGGAAATGATGTTTGTAGAACCAGTAATGAAGTGCCAACAATTACCGTTTATAAATCAGATAGCCTTGCAGTTCCAGTTTATAGTATTGTTGCGAACAGGTCTTTAGTTACAAAAAGCTATACTTTACAGCGTTATGGAAAAACAATATTTGTAGCTGACCCAATTGATGGTTTAGCTATTTATGATATTTCGGCAACTGGCAAACTAACAATAATCTCAAACTATCCGCAGATAAAAACAGACCGTATTGACATTTTTGAATCAAAAAAGATTGCTATTTTTAAAACCTTAAAAGGGATTACTCAGTATTCATTAGCCGATTTGAAAAACTTGAAAGAACTTAGTAGCGTAAAATGAAAAACAGAGCTATGAATAAATATTTTGTATATGGTTTTGTGACATTTTTTTGTTTACAAACTGCAATTGCACAAAAACGTGAACCGATTTCTTTTACGCATCAACCTATTTTGTTATTGAAATTTACGCCTTTGCCATTACTTGCAACTGAAAATGCGTTTCAGATTGGTGCAGAGTTAGCTCCCCCAATTGGTAAAATAAGTTTTAATTTTGACTATGGAATAGGTAAAGGAAAACTGAATGTTGATAAATATATTCGAAAAAATATGCCAGATATGAAAACCCAATATTTTAGGGGTGAAATTCGAGGGTATTTTTCAGATTGGTATCCTTTTTATGCACTTGATAGAAAACCTTTTGGCCGTTATTGGGCTTTAGAATATGCTCAAAAGAAAATAAACCGTCAAGAAGTCAATGCATTGGCGATTGGAGCGGCAAGTTTACCTAATTATGCAGTATTTGAAAAGACAAATGTCTTACAAACAGAACAAATACTCAATATTAAATGGGGAAAAAATTTACGGATCAATAGACATTTCTTTATTGATGCTTATATAGGTGCTGGTGTAAGAAAATACAAAGTGTCAAGTGAAAATGATTTGATTTTACACAGTGGTTTTTTATCGAAATGGAAGTTTTGGGAAGTAGGAAGTAAAGGGATATTACCAAACGCAACAGCTGGATTTCGACTTTGTTTAGTTATTTAATTTATACTTTCAATGAAAATATTGCTTATCTCGAACAGCCTTAAAAACTACTTTACTGTGCTTATTTGCACGTTAGTCTTAGCTTCTTGTTGGGCTCCACGTTGCCCAATTCAAAGTTGTAAGTCGAAATATGAGCATAAGCATACGTCAATGGTTTCGGGTTATTTTTCTTCTCGAAAGCTAAGTGTACCTACATTCCATTTTATCTGGGATAAGAAAAAAGATAATTTAGGAACATTGAAATTGGAAATTCAATCTAAAAATGGAAAACAAGGTAATAGAAAACGGGCTAAAAAAATTAAATTGTTTCCTTGGGAAAAAGGATATAACTAATTATGTTTATTTAACTATCCTATTAAATAACTAAAAACCTATTGTCCTTAGTCTGTTAGGTCAAACCAACGATTTTAAAAAAAGCCTGCATTGGTCTGCTTTCAGAATGCCGTAGTTATTCTACAAGTAGGTTTCTTAGTGGTATATCTGCTGTATTCTTGTTATACCATTTATATTGGATGCTTCCACAACAAAAATCCTGCGGCTAAATGTTTATGGTTTAATTAATTATTCCCTTTTTGTCATTTTAATTGAAAACGTGTGTGTTATCTAAAAATCCAAATGACAATTTAACCAACCTTCATCAAAGCGGGTTGGGAAGTTTTTACGGTAAAAATTAATAGCAGGTTCATTCCAATCAAGTACTTGCCACATCATGCCAGTGCATTCGGTATTTTTAGCTTCTTCAATCACTTTATCGAATAGAAGTTTTCCTAAGCCATTGCCACGCATAGACTCTGTGACTACGATGTCTTCAAGGTATAAACGCTTACCTTTCCAAGTCGAATAACGATAATAATATATTGAAATTCCTTGAACAACACCATCAACTTCGGCTACAAAGCAACCAAAGATTTTATTTTTACCAAATCCATCTTTGACCATCATCTCAACAGTATTTGTTACTTGATGAGGCTCTTTTTCATAAACTGCTAGTTCATAAACAAGCTCATATACTCGCTTAACGTCGGCTTTTTCTATTCGTCTTATCTTGATTTTCATAGAATTTTGTGTTTTATATTTAATCCAGAAGATTTTTCATTCATTATTCACGTATCCTTCCCATTTTTCGAGAACGGTTTTAAAATCATCGGGTAATTCGGTGTCGAACTGCATCCATTCTTTTGTTCGTGGATGCACAAAGCCCAAAGTTTTTGCATGGAGTGCCTGTCTAGGTAATACTTCAAAGCAATTTTCAACAAATTTCTTATAGTTAGAAAACTGTTGACCTCTTAAAATTTTATCTCCACCATAATCTGAATCGCTAAAAAGGGTATGCCCTAAAAATTTCATGTGAACCCTGATTTGATGGGTTCGACCAGTTTCTAAATTACATTGAAGGAGTGAAACGTAGCGAAAATCTTTCAGAATTTTATAATGAGTTATAGATTCTTTGCCGTATGAAGCATCCAAAAATACTTCACTCAGTTTTCTATTTTTTGGGCTACGTCCGATAAAATTATGGATAGTCCCTGTGGCTTCTTTCGGAACTCCCCAAACAAGTGCATAATAGGTGCGTTCGATTGAATGGTCGAAGAACTGTTTGGCCATAAAAGTCATCGCAAAATCATTTTTGGCAATGACCAAAATTCCTGAAGTATCTTTATCAATGCGATGAACCAAACCTGGGCGAATCTCACCGTTACGGTGAGTTGGCAAGTTTTTAAGATAATAAATTAAACCATTAACGAGAGTACCAGACCAATTGCCGACCGCAGGATGAACAACCATTCCTGCTGGCTTATTGACAACCATTAAATCGTCGTCTTCATAAACAATATTAAGCGGAATATCTTCTTCTAGCAACTCGAAAACTCTTGGAGGGCTGGGCAACGAAAATGTGACAACATCCAAAGGTTTTACTTTATAGCTGGCTTTGACTGTAATACCATTTACTTTTATTGCTTCTGCATCAATTGAGTTTTGGATTTTATTGCGAGAAATGTTTTTCGTGAAATGGGGTAAATATTTATCCAAACGCATCGAGACTTGGCCTTTATCAACCACAATTCGTTGATGTTCAAATAGTTCGTCTTCTTCTTCGCTGTCAAAAATATCTTTTTCTTCGTTCATTATTCTTAAATTTACGGCAAATTTAAGATAAAATGAACGACTTTCCTGTTAATGATGCTTTTTCTGAACGAATAAATCAAGTTTTATCATTGCCTTCGCCTTTACAAAAATTGGAAGATGCGTTGTTTACAGCAAATGGTTTAAAAGTTTTTGTGAAACGTGATGATTTAATTCACCCAGAAATTTCGGGCAATAAATGGCGAAAATTAAAATATAATTTAAATGATGCTCAGAATCAAGGTGCCAAACAAATCATTACTTTTGGTGGAGCGTACTCCAATCATATTTATGCAATGGCAGCAGCAGGAAAATATTTTGGTTTTAAAACAGTTGGAATTGTTCGTGGGGAGGAGCTGAATAAAAAATCGTCAGAAACACTGAGGTTTGCCTCTGAATGTGGAATGAGACTTCATTTTGTGACACGGACAGAGTATCGTGATATGCGTGAAAATCCTCAAAATCAATTGTCTATTATTCACGAACTTACAGGTTTGGATATAAATAACTCAAAAGTAATTCCTGAGGGCGGCACGAATCACTTAGCTTTAGCTGGAGTAGGAGAGATGTTTGAAGAGATTATTTGCCAATTAGGTTCAGCTCCTGATTATATTTTTTGTCCCGTCGGTACGGCTGGAACGATTTCGGGAATTTTAGCTAATTCTGATAAAAAAACGAAAGTTATTGGCATTTGTGTCTTGAAAAACGGACAATATTTGCTAAATGAAATAGATACTTTATTGAAAAGTACCTCGGTATCGAACGTTGGTAGTAATCTGAATCCTTCCAACGTTAATTTTGAAGTTTTATGGAATGAACATCATGGCGGATATGCAAAAAAAACACCCGAATTGATTGAATTTATATCAAAATTTAATGCTGAACGTGATTTTGTTATTGAACCAATTTATTCTGGTAAAATGTTTTTTACCTTTTATAAATATTTTTCCTCTTTAATAGAACCTAATTCGAAAGTGGTCTTAATTCATACAGGAGGACTCAGGAAATTATTTTGAACTGCCAGTATTAAAAACACTTTTTTCATTTCCTGTTGTAATGATGGGGAAATCTAAAATTTCCAAGTTATATGTTTTTATATCGCCATAACTTATAACTCCATTGGAAATAATATAAGCTCTATAATACAGGTCGGCTGTTGAATTTAAATTATAAATATCAATTACATATGTTTTTGGAAAAACAGTTATATTTTCAAGTATTTTAGCTTTTGAATGGTCTAAGATTGGAGTTGTGAAACGTTGCGACCAACAAATTCCATATTCAGTGATGTTATCTGAGTTTCCACCAAATTCAACCAATCCTTTAATTTTAACTGAGGTTGTGGTGGTAGTATTCGCTTCTAAAGTTTTTATAGTAGGTTGAGTGATTGCTAAGGTTTTGAAAGTGAGCGTGTTTCCATAAGAATATACCCCATTAGACACAACAAATGCTCGAAAATAATAGCTTGTGTTTGGAATAAGATTTGTGGCATCTTCGCTATAAATTGAAGGATAAACGCCTAAAGTCCCTACTTTACTTAATTTAGAATCGCTCATAGTAGGAAGATTGTTACTTGCAGACCAGCAAATACCATACTCACTAACATCAAAAGTTCCTTTGGTTTCTACTATTCCCCGAAGTTTGGCTGTTGTTGTAAATACCAAAAGCACAGCATCTGTTTTTATTGAAGGTTGAATTAAATCCGCTGTTTTAAATATTGTTACTGGACCAAAGAAAGTATTAGAAGAAATGGTTGAATAAGCTCTTACATAATAATTTGAGCTTGTTTTAAAGCCTTTAATTACCTCAGAAAATTTTAATGGTACTACATCTGCAGTCGAAATTGCACCAAGCGAAATTTTAGAGTCAGCCAAAGTTGGTGTCGCATTGTTTTCGGAGTACACAAATCCATAATCAGATATATATTGATTGCCAACATCAGTAATACCACTCGAAAATCTTGCAGAGGAAATTGTGGTTTCTGAAACGGTGGTTGTGTCTAAAATTGGTGGAATCGGGATAATTTCTTTTGTTTTGCAAGTAACAACTATTATCAGAAAAAGGAAAGTAATTATAGCTTTTAAGTAAGTTTTCATATTTATTGATAGATTTTATTTTGAGTTGTGAAATTATAGTTTTGAAGGTATTACTTAATACTGCTTACTTTTATATGCAGTCATCTTTATAATACCATACAAATATTAGTAGAAATTTATTTATTAATTATGAGTTTGAGCATATAATCAATAAAAATCCCAAAAAATGTGCTTAACAAAATTCAGAAGTTTTTTACTGGATCAATTTTACAATGTTAATTTTAGAATGAAATGTTTTATATGAATAATTCCAAAGTTATTTATTGAGAAATTGTAAATATAAAATTTATATGATAGCTTTGAATTGTTCAAATTCAATCTTTTTTATTAATGCAACTACAAACCTTTCAAAACTCTGAGCAACTCGCCACTCACACTGCCAATTATATTATTGATTTAGTCAGAAATAAACCAAGTGCCACATTAATTCTGACTTCAGGAGATACACCTGTTTTGACATACAAAAAAATAGTTGAACTTGCTCAACCTTCTGATTTTGAGCAGGTTACCATAATTGGCCTTGATGAATGGGTCGGTATTCCAGCTACGAGCGTGGGTAGCTGCAGGTACATCGTTGAAGAAAACTTGTTAAAACCACTTGGAGTTAACCCGGCACATTATACTTTTTTTGACTCAATGACAAATGACCTCGAATCAGAGTGTAAGCGAGTAGATGAATTGATTTATAGCAAAGGTGGGGCAGATTTAATTATTGTTGGAGTGGGAGTAAACGGGCATATTGGTTTGAATGAACCTGGTTATAGTTTTGATAATTATTGTCACATTACGCAACTCGCAGATGTTACGATTACTATTGGACAGAAATATTTTAAAGAAAATACACCACTTACACAAGGTATTACAATCGGCTTAAAACATCTTTTGGAAGCAAATGTTGCGATTTTGATTGCAACAGGTCAGCGTAAAGCAGAGGTTTTAAAACAAACTTTTGTGCAAGAACCAAGCATAGAACTGCCCTCTACGGTATTTAAATTACATTCAAACGCTTTTGTTTGGATTGATGAAGCGGCTGCTCAACTATTGTAATGCTAATTTAATGTCTCAAAAAAATCTAGATATACTATTTATAGCCGCCGCCATATTTTTGCCAATATTATATGGTGTCTTTTTTATACGAAATTTTTCAATGCCACTTTCAGGTGGTGGCGATATTGATGAATGGGAATATGTAGGCTATTATCTTTCTCATCATATTAGTTTTAAGCCTTTTCCAAGTTTAGAATTTAATAATAATCAAAGTTTTTATCCATTTGGCACCACTCAAGTTTTCTCCGATTGGTCGCTCGAAAGCAATTATTGGTTTGCTTTGTTTTATAATTATTTCGGTCACGGAGCTTGGCTCAATTTTTATTATATACTTAGCCTAATTGTTTCATATTTAGGGACTTATCTTATTATAAAGAAAGACTTTGGTCAGAACAAAGCCTTTTTTGTCGGCTTTATTGTTACGTTCTTCAATTTCTATGCCCTAAATAAATACCCCCATCATTATAATCATTGTACAATTCATTGGGCTGTTTTAAGTTTTTTTACTGACTTTACTTTTGTTAAACGGATAGTTTTGAGAGAAAATATTTCATTAAAGTGGGTTTTCTTGAAGGCTTTTATTTTATTAGCAACTCTCGGAATGAACCTCGGTTATATTTGCGGTTTTGCTCTTAATAGCTTCGTAATTAGCTTATTGGTTATGCTGGTGGTTGTTTTAATAAGGATTCTGAAAGGCGAAAATCAACTGAAGAAATATTTTTTCGACTGGTTTTCTGATTTAAAGAGTTCTCCGAGGCTTTATTTAATGTTGAGTATTCCAAGTCTGATTTTTATTTTTTTGTATCTGCCTTTAGTTTTACAAATTTATTTTGAAGCAAAGTCCTTTCATCTTGACAACGTCAATGCACCACATTTCTGGAGTCATCCATTACGAATGTTGCTTCCATATTTTCCAGGTTTTAGTGCTTTATATAATCCATTTACGCACATATTGAAGGATATGCCCGAAGGACTTGGTTCAGGAAGCCCAGGTTGGCTTTGCTTAAGTTTGGGAATTATAGGTTTTTTTAAAAATAGAAAACAGTTTTGGCTAGTATTTCTTCCAATGATGATTCTTCTGTTGATTTCTACATTTTATCATCCAAATAAAATTCCTACACTAAAAATCTTCCCGTGGGGAGCGTACAATCGTGTACCTTCGCGATTTACATCTTTGTTACCTGTTATTTTCTCGTGCTTTTTTCTTCCTACTGATTTAAGGAAATTGCCTTTTAATAAAATTTTATTATTTCCTTTGATAATTTTTTTTATCCTTGAACTGTCAGAAGTTTACAAATACCGATATTCACAAAAACCATTTGAGTTTGACAAAACCTTTTTTGGTTATATGCAACAAGTAAAATTACAAAAAGGTGAAGCAGTAATGGATTTTCCATTTTGTATTGTTGGCGGTGATGGTACTGGTCTTAGAGAAAAACTTTGTCCGATTTTTCAACGAACTTGCAATGTTTATGCTTTAAGCCGTTTTCATGAAAAGAAAGTCATAGGAGGATACTATAGCCACGTTCCTGAATCAGCCATTAAAGGTTTTGTTTCTGCGGGAATTGGCAAATGGGTAGTTCCAAATGATAGTACATACATAGAAGGTTGGAAGAATGCCACTAAAATTATTAATATTCTCGATGATAAGCAATTGGAGCATTTTGTGAGTTATTTTAAATATAATGATTTTGCAGGAATAAACCTAAGTGTCGATTTGATTCCCTACGAAATGTATAAGCAAATAACAAATGTTATTGGTTCTCCTACGCTAAGGACTATTTTTCCAGGTGCTGGCAAAATAGTATTTATACCCAAACCTAAATTATGGCAAAAATTTGTTAATAAAGAAAAAGCAAAGGCAATTAAATTTCCTTGCGGTTGTGATTAATGATTCATTTTTTCATTGAGATCGTTTTTATGAGTTATTATGTAAATTTTTAGTTTTAGTTTTTGTTGTATAATTTAATGAAATAAAGATAACTTTGCATTTTAGTTAGAAAATAATATTTGCATGGCAGTCTTATTGGAATTACAAACATTTTTATCGGAAAAGGGTAGTTTAACAGTTTTTGAAAAGGTTCTAACA
>Ga0247832_1005532_pt1 | contig 14559 bp, 11 predicted proteins | sample LaCruzMarch2015__10_FD_192407 | JGI IMG/M metagenome (GOLD analysis project Ga0247832, IMG submission 192407) | Freshwater microbial communities from meromictic Lake La Cruz, Castile-La Mancha, Spain - LaCruzMarch2015_4m | ecosystem: Environmental > Aquatic > Freshwater > Lake | place: Spain... | reverse complement strand
ACCCGCTTCATGAAGGACGGCTGGTCGATCAAGCGCCTGGTGCGCGACATCGTGCTATCACGCAGTTATCAACTCGCCAGTGGCAGTGGCGAGGGCTTTCATCAACGTCGTCGGCTCGATGCTGAAGAGCTGCGGGATGCGATGCTCGTGGCCTCCGGTTCGCTCAATCCCCAGCCCGGCCAGGGATCGGTTATCCAGCATCGCGATGTGCTGATCAATGAACTGCCGCCTCTGCATCAGCCCAGCCAGCATCGCAGTGTTTACCTTCTGATGCTGCGCAACTCCATGCCACCCGAACTAACGCCGTTCAACCTACCCGATGCCACCACGGTCACTGATAAGCGAGACCGTTCAGCCTTGGCCACGCAGTCGCTGTATCTGCTGAACAACCCTTTTGTCATCGACCAGTCGAAGCGCTTCGCATGTCGTGTGCAGGCCGTCGATGGCGATGTGACGGCACGACTGCGCCAGGCCTATCGCTGGGCATTGGCTCGCGAGCCCACGCTGCCTGAGTTGCGCCGGGCCGAGGAGTTCTTCCGCGAGTTCGACCTCAGTTTTGTATCGAGTGCGAGCAGCGAACGCCCGGATCAGAGTCAAGCCTGGTCGGCTCTCTGTCAGGCTTTGCTCGCCAGCAATGAACTGCGCTACGTGGATTGAAGATGGATGCCTATGAACTCTCCGATGAACACGCTTTCTCGCCGCCAGATGCTTCGTGCTGCTTCCTGCGGCTTCGGCTATGTGGCCATGTCAGGCTTGGCAAGTGCGGCTGCGGCGGCCGGGCTTGAGGAGCGCCCAGCACGGCACCGTGCACGAGCCCAGCGGGTTATCTTCCTGAACATGTCCGGCGGACCGGCGCAGCTGGATACCTTCGATTACAAGCCGCAGACCGTGCAGAAGCCTCACGCGGGGTCGATTGCAGGGTTCAAACGTCGCGGCCAGAGCGGCCTGTGGGTGTCGGACATGCTGCCCAACATCGCGCGCCATGCGGACAAGCTGTGTGTCATCAATTCGATGACGGCGGACACGAGCATTCATGCGCAGTCGATGCTGCAGCTGCACACGGGTGACCGGCTGCGGCCTTGTCCCAGCATGGGCGCATGGGTGGCGTATGGGCTGGGCACGGAGAACAAGAACCTGCCGGGCTTCATCAGTTTTAACACCGCTAAGCCTGCCGAATACAGCGCGGCGCAATTGCCCTCGGTGTTCGGCGGCACGCCCATCGGTGTCAATGGAGAGGACATGGGGCTGGCAACGATCGGGAACATCCAAGGCGACCATTTGCCGATGTCGGTGAAGCGTCGCCAACTGGATCTGATCCAGGCGATGAACCACGATCATCTGTCCGCACGCAAAGACGACGCGCAGTTGGAAGGCGTGATCCAGACCATGGAACTGGGCTTCCGCATGCAGGCGGAAGCCCCAGGATTGCTGGATTTGAGCGGTGAGTCCAAGGCCACGCTGGAGCGTTATCGCGTGGGCAAGAACTATGATGCGGGCACCTGCAAGGCGAGTGACTTCGGTCGGCAGTGCTTGCTTGCGCGCCGCTTCTGCGAGGCGGGGGTGCGCTTCATCGAGCTGAATCATGGCAGCTGGGATCAGCACACGGATCACCGGCGTGATCTCACTGCGAATTGCGCGAGCACGGATGCGCCTATCGCGGCGCTATTGGATGACCTCGATCAACGCGGGCTGCTAGAGGACACGCTCGTTGTGTGGGGAGGGGAGTTTGGCCGACCAGGCCTAAAGCCAGGCGCGGACAAGGACCAGACCGGCCACCAGCATCAGGCCTTCACCTTCTGGCTGGCAGGCGGTGGCGTGAAGCCGGGGCATGTGCATGGGGCTACCAATCACGATGGCAGCCGCGTCGAAGAAGGCGGCGTGCACTTCCGCGATCTGCACGCGACCCTCCTGCACTTGCTCGGCCTTGATCATGAGAACCTCGCCGTCGTGAGCGGCGGACGACGCATTCGCCTCACTGGCCTTCAGGGTGGCAAGGTGGTCGATCCGCTCCTGGCTTGATGCTCCATCTCTGAAGACGGCCCGCCGCTCCTTGTGTCATCTCTAGTGACGACGTTCGGGTTGAACCCCTCCTGCTGAGATTTATCGGCGGACTTACTCTGCCCACCCGCGCCACAACCACACGAGCGTGTCGGCCAGCGTGTGCTCGAAGACGCGCTTGTCGCAGTGGCCGGTCTTTTTGCTGAAGACGTAGCGGTGGTGGTAGCCTTTCTGGTCGAGGGCGACGTTTGTGCGCATGCCGGCCATGACCCAGTTGTGGTAGGTTTCTTCGGGATCGTTGGCGCGGTTGTCGTTTTCGGAGACGTGGGTGAAGATGCGCAGCGGCTTGGGCTCGCTCGTTTCGATCAATTTCATGCCGGAGTGATACTCCCACGCGCCGAGCGGATACTTCCCCTCCTCGGGCGCGTCGTCGTCCTGCTGGTCCACAAAGGTGCCGGAGTAGGCGATGATGCGGCGGAACCAGTCTGGGCGAAACCAGCCCATCGTGAGCGCGGCAGCCCCGCCGGAGCTGCAACCCATCACCGCACGGCCCCAAGGGTTCTCCGTGAGCGCAAACTTTGGATACGCGGCGCGGATCTCGGCGTTGCTGAGCACGGCGGGCAGCACCTCGTCGTGAATGAAGCGGGCGAGGCGATCCGACATCGTGTCATACTCCAGACCGCGCTGGCTGTTCTTGCCATCGTTGCCGCCATTCTGCACGGCGATGCAGACAAAAGCGGTCAGCTTGCGCTTCGCGTCCTTGGAGATGGTCAGATTGTCGAGCGCGTTGCTGATGAGCTTCAACTGGCCAGGACCATCGTGAATGACGAGCAGAGGAGCCTTCTGGCCGTCCTGGTAAGCTGCGGGCACATACACCGTGATCTTCCGCTCGGTGTTCACCTTCTTCTTGTCCGGTTCCAGCGTCGTGTCCTTACCGTCGAAGATCTTGCTGTCCGCCAGCTTCATCATGAACTCGAACTTCCGCCCCTTCGGATTGCCTTTGTCCGTCAAATCTGGATCGATCTGATACTCCGGCCCCACCTGAAAAGCCCCATCGCCCTCATTGCCGGGACGCTCGGTGTAGGTTTCGGCGGCATGGAGTGAGGCGACAAAGACGAGCGCGAGGGAAAGCAGGGGGTTCATGAGAAATGGATCGGGCTGGCTTAACGAACGAAGTGAATGGTTTCCCGCAGATTCACCGCACCTCGGGGTGGATTCCTTCCGGCGCACTGATGCATGAGTCGAATCGGCTGGCGATGCAGCGCTCCGTTTGGAGGTGATCCGCTGTCGTAATTCACACAGTCTTTGTCGTCGCATGAGCGACACGTCTTTCGTTATGCTAACTCCATGAAATTCCTCTTTTGTCTGGGACTCCTCACTGCTGCTGCTTTGGCCGATGACCGTGCCAAGCTCTCGGCCCTGCTCGCGCCAGGTGGTGTGGTGACAGTTCCGGCTGGCGACTACCATCTGGACGGTACGCAGCCGATCCCGATGCGCTCCAACACGACCGTCATGGCGCATGGCGCACGCTTCATCCTGCCGGAGACGCTGCCTGATCAGGCTCGTGTCGTGCTTTTCGCCGGAGAAAACATCTCGCACTTCGCTTGGCACGGCGGGGAGTTCATCGGGCAGGTCTTTGATCCGGCGAAGAAGGACAACACCTGGGAGCCGAATGCGAACACGAAAGGTATCGAGATCACCACGACAATCGCAGGAGGCACGCACGATGTGCTTTTCCGCGACGTGAAATCGAACGGCATGGCCGCCGCGGTCATCGGCGTGCATGGCAAATACGGCGCGAAAGGCGAGAGCGCGGTTGAGCACTACGCCGAGCGTGTCGCTATCGAGAGCTGCACGCTGCTGCGCAGCGGGAAGTTCATGTGGGACTATGGCTACCTGTGGCAGATCATGACCTTCCCCGAGGCGTATGAGCCCTGGGAGGTCGAGCGGGCGAAGAAATTCTTTCGCACCGATCTCATGCGCGAGGTGACCTTCAGCGGCGACCTCTTGAAGCTCGATAACACGACCAAGCCCATCGCCGTCAGCGCCTCCGACGAGCCGAAGGAAGCGCTCACGTTCATGGGGGCGGACTTGCCCAAGAACATCGTCCGTGGTCGTCAATACTTTGTGGTCGAAGCCACACCCACGCGCCTCAAGATCGCCGATGCTCCAAGCGGAGCCGCCATCCGTTTCGATGGCGATGGGAGTGGCCAGCTCGCCTTCAACATCCAGGCCACTTATCTCGCCGCTTATGCGCCCACTGGCAGTGGACCCGGCAAAGGGGCCTTTGACATCGTCGGTGCGCGCGATCTGCGCGTCACCGGCTGCCAGCTCAGCGCCATTGGCGACACGATGCACATCCAGCGTTGCCGGAACATCATCTTCGCGAACAACCACATTCTAGGCAGTCGCATGGGCGCGTTCTTTTTGGCCGAGTTCTGCCAGAACGCCAACATCACCGGCAATCTCGTCGATGGCACCAACGGCAGCCGCGTCATCAGCGTCGAGAAGAGCTGCACGGATGTCACCATGACCGGCAACACCTTCCGCAACGGCGGACGCGGCGCGTGGATCAACCAGCCCGTGAACTTCATCATGACCGGCAACGTCTTCGTCAACAACACCACCAAGAACGAGCCCGACATGCGCCATGGCCGCATCGCCTACCAGACCGCGAAGCCGGGCCAGTTCCCTGAGCTTTACTTCACGATCTACGAACCCGATGCCACCTACGGCCCCATCATTGTGCGCGACAACATCTTCGTCCTCGGTGAATCCGCGCCCGAAGAAGCCGTGACCTTCGCCCCCAATGGCCACGACATCCTCTTTACGGGCAATACCTTCCAAACCAAGCCCGTCAGCATCGTCGTCGATCCCAGCTGCACGACCACGCAGATCGAGAACAACTCAGGTGCGAAGACCGTGAGTAAGTCTGTCGATTTCAATCACGGGCGGCGGTGAGTGATGCCCGGTTGCCAAGGTGACTTCGCATGGCAATGTGGACCGTATGACTCTGACCTTGCCATTGCCCCTCGCTATGGAGCGGACTCTCCAGCCTGCTCATGCCAAGCTGCTTCTCGCTGTGGGTGCCTTTGTGGCGGATGAGGTCACTTTGGGCCAAGCGGCTGACATTGCGGGCATTTCGCAGACCGAAATGATGCGTGAGTTGTCGGAGAAGCGCATCCCGCTGCATTATGATCGGGAAGAGTTCGCCGAAGATCTTCAAACCATCGCCACACTCCATCAGAAGTTGAAACATGGTGGTCATCAGTGACACCTCGCCTCTCACTGCCCTGCTACTGGCAAACCAGGCCGAGCTTCTGCGGGCGCTTTTCACCCGTGTGGTAATTCCACCCGCGGTTCAGCGTGAGTTGTTGTGTGCTCACACGCAGCTTCCTTTATGGATCGAAGTCATTTCGCCGCACCACATCCCAGCAAGCATCACTGATGGAGGACTGGACGCTGGCGAGACAGAGGCAATCGCGCTCGCGCTGGAACTGCATCCAGACACACTCTTGATGGATGAGCGTCTGGGAAGGCGACTGGCTTTGAAACACGGACTGCCTGTCACGGGCTTGCTGGGCCTGCTAGTGCTCGCGAAGCAGCAAGGACTCGTCGAACAGATCGTCCCCGTGATTCAACAGCTTCAAGCCAAAGGAAACTGCTGGTTTGGCCACGACCTCATCTTCACCAGGAATACCTTCCAAACCGAGCCCGTGAGCATCGTTGTTGATCCGAGTTACACCAACCCGTTGATCGAGAACAATCAGGTGGGAAGACGGTGAGCAAGCCGGTGGATTTCAATCACGGGAGGCGGTGAAATCACCTTTTCATAGCATGGGTCGCGAGTTTATCCTACAAAGCAGCGATTCCTGACCAGACCCTTGCCGAATTTGCTGCCACGTTTGATCGCACTGCGCTTCAGCCTTTGCTGGCGGAGGTAGTGCAGCAGCGGCAATTGATTCTGGCAAAGTTCCCAAGGGAGGATTTGGGCCGATTAGAAGTAAAAGACTATGCTGATGACCGTGAAGATCGCTCAACTCTCTCATGGCTGCTGGCGAAGGGAACTCCCGCGCTTGGTGATATAAACGGAGTAGCTTTTCGTGCTATTGGTATTCACAAACTGAAACGGACAGGTTTATATCGAAGCACACTCAAAGAAGCTGGAGAGGCAAACGATGATTGGCTAAGGCTGCGGGCAGCTTTCGTTGAATGTTGCGAACTTGCTGCTCATGAGGAATGGGAAGCCATCGACAAGGTGTCCGTATCGAATTGGATTCCGCCTATTCGCACCAAACTACTCCAGGTTTATTTCCCGGAGGAAGTGCTGCCCATTTACACGCCCAGTGAACTCAACCATTTTCTGGATGCTCTGGACATTCCGTGTCCGACAGGAACCGGTAAATGGGTTGCCACCTCCAATCGCAAGTTGTTGGAGTATCTACGGGCCATGCCAGAAATCTCCGATTGGGGCACTATGGAAATGGCGGCTTTACTTCGTGGGTGGTTTCCGAAATCCAAGGTCGGGCCTACAGGAATAAGCCAGCCGGAAATGGTGCTGAAAGCCATGCGCGAAATGGTCGAACTAGACCCTGTGGAAAACGAGCAAGTCACTCCCGAAAAGGTTAGGGGCTATGTTTTGGAGAACTATGGCATGGACATCGCCGCCTGTGGCACCGTCATGGCTGACATGGTTGCTCCTGGGCTAACGCAGACAAGAACCTCCAAAGTGCCACTTCACCTTCGACTGTTGGAGCGAGTGAGTTCAGGCATTTATCGTCTTCTGCCAGCCGCTGATGAGTTGCTGTCCGACATTCAGGATCACGAACCGAGCCCCCCCTTTCCATGCACCCATCGCTGAACCACATCCTCTATGGCCCGCCTGGCACGGGCAAGACCTACAGCGTCATCCGCCGCGCTGCGCGTTTGATCGCCGGGCGTGACCTGGATGACCAGGAAGCCAAGCAGGTCTATGACGAAGCCTGTGCTAGTGGTCGAATCCGGCTGGTGACATTTCACCAGTCGTTCAGCTATGAGGACTTTATGGAAGGCATCCGCCCCGTCATGGATGGAGGTGGCAGCGCGCGCTTTGAGGTGCGGGATGGCGTGTTCAAGCAGGTGACGACGGAGGCATTGTTTGCGTGCCTGGAGCCGAAACAGAATGAGGATGAGTTTGAAGCGCATTGGAATGCGCTGCTACTTCAAGTTGCCGATCAGGGAGAGCTGGAGATCCCTGGGCTCAAAGATGCGGTTTGGATTTTGAGCAGCACCGAAAAGGGCAATTTGCGAGCCGTTAACAAGGTGAGCCAAAAGGAAATGGCCTGTGGCCGCAGTGCCATAGCCAAAGTCTGGCAAGTGCTGCGTCCGCAAGTGCGGGTCTCATCCATGGAGGTTTCTGCCGCTTTGGAACGAGGAGCGCACTTCGGCGTAATTGCTGCCGTTTACAATTTCATGCAAGGGATCAAGCCTGCGGTGAACCCCCCCGTGCAGGGCGAGCTTTCATTGCCCTTAGCGAACATAACGCCTAACCACGAAGCTGTGGTCGAATGCTATCTTGAATTCGGTCCCACATCAGGCTGGCAACTCCGCGCAGACAAAACCTTTCCGCCCTACGTCCTTATCATCGACGAGATCAACCGGGGCAATATCAGCCGCATCTTTGGTGAGCTGATCACGCTGATTGAGGATGACAAGCGGCATGGGCGGGAGAATGCGCTGCGGGTGGTGCTGCCTTCCTCGCGTGAGCCGTTCACGGTGTTGCCGAATCTTTTTATCCTCGGCACCATGAACACGGCGGACAAGTCGCTCGCGCTGCTGGATGTGGCGCTAAGGCGACGCTTCGAGTTTGAGGAGTTGGCACCCGATTTCAGCAAGTGTGCTGGGTTCTCCGAATTGGAGCCAGTGATGAATGAGATCAATCGACGCCTGGAATTGCGCAAAGATCGTGACCACCGAATCGGCCATGCGTTCTTCATGGGCGTGACGGATGTGGCGGGCTTCAACCGCGCCTTTGTGCGCAAGGTGGTGCCGCTGTTGCAGGAGTATTTCTTCAACGACATCGACGGTGCTCGCTTCGTGTTGGGGGAGGAAGACAATCGCGATGCCATAGGCTTCCTGCGTCCGCTGGATGGCCCGCCGAAGTGGCAGCGCAATCGCTGGCGCTGGTTCACGGATGAAGAGCCGGGCATGGACTGCTGGGCGCGCCTGCAACTGAATCTCGCTGTCTGACATGAACACGGAAGAGGTGCGGCTTTGCGAATACCAGTGCTGCACGGTCACGTGGGGTGCGGAGACGCGCAATGCTGTGGCCGCAGCGGCAGAAAGCTGGGCGCAGGCGCATGGGCTGCCGAAGCCACCGTTGCAGTTTGAAGGCTCCGATGGCTGCACTTTGCGCGCACAGCAGTTCGTCGGTGTGGTGGAAGCGGGTGGGGTGAGGGTGCAGATCTATCCAAAGCTGGATGCCGCGCTGCTGGCGGACGGGCAACTGACAGAGGATCGAACGCGCTCGGTGATGAGCAACCTGCTCTGGCTACTGGAGCAGTCGGGTTACGATGGCTTGATAGATGCAGGTGATGCATCAGTTGAGGAATGCCCTGAGAGCATGACAGACTTGCTGGCTTGGTTGTATGCGCGGCGCTTGCAGCGGCAGTTGCAGGCCGGTGTGCCACAGGACTACATCGGCCATCGCGATGATCTGCCGCTGGTGCGCGGAAGCATTCAGTTCGCGCGGCAGGCTACGACTTTGTTTGCACGGCCCGATGTTATTGCATGTGCGTGGGATGAGTTCAGCGCGGACACACCGCTGGCCCGCCTGCTGCGCTGTGCGACGGAGGTGTTGCTGTCGCGGGTGCGACTGCCGGGCGCGGCGGCAGATTTGCGCGATGCACTGGCGCTGCTGGAGGATGCCGCATCTGTGCATCAGCTGGAGGCGCTGAGTGGTGCGGCAAGCATTCGCTGGTCGCGACAGAACGTGCGCTGGCGTTCGTGCCATGATATCGCGCTGGCCGTGCTGCGCGGATTGGGGCGCGATCTTCATGCAGGCGGTGCGGACAGTTTTGTCTTTCTGATCAACATGAACGCGCTGTTTGAATGCCACTGTGCGCGCTGGCTTGAGCAGCGATTTAATGCGCGAGTGGAGGAGCAGGTTCGGCTGGGCACGCTGCTGGTTTCACCCGAACGAAAGCTGGGCCAAGACGCCGACTTCCTCTGGCACCATGAGAACGCCGTCTGGGTGGGAGATGCGAAATACAAGCGGGACTCCGGCGACTGGCCCAAGATTGACGATGTGCGTCAGCTTATTTGCTACGGGCAGCTCGCCCAGCGGCGTCACACTGGACGTGGCAGCAAGCTGATGCTGCTTTACCCGACCACAGGAGCGGAGTCTGAGACCACGGGTTGCACGTTCGACGGCCAGCCGCTGAAGCTACAAGCTATCCGCGTTGTCAGAGAAGATTAACACATCTAGCTTCATCATTTTTCACCATGCACCTCCGCTTCATCGGGTTTCTCACATTGGCCTTTCTCGCCACCACCGCTCGTGCCGATCAATTCGTGCTCTTTGATGTGACCTTCACCTTCACACAGGAGGACGCGATAAACTCGAAGCCGAGCCAGTCGCACTACTACCTCAAAGATGACCGCCTGAATCCACAGCGTCCGAAGGACTGGACGACGCCGGACGATTATCGCAACGGCACGGCGCATCTGCGACTGGAGGTGCTCGAAAAACCAGCGGGCGATCAGCCCACTTCCTGGAGCGTGTGCTACATCCCTTACAAAGGCCAAAACCACGGCTACGGCTGCATCGGCACGGGCGCGTATTCCAAGACAGGCGTGATCGAAAAGGATCTCTCGATGACCACCTTCTGGCAGAACAACGACATCATCTGGAGTCAGGGCATCAAAGAAATGCACCTCGTGCTCAAAGACGACAAAAACCTCCATGCCCACAAGCGCCCCGATCCCGAGAAGTTCTTCCCCACCAAGGTGCGCATGACGCTGATCCAGGTGTCGAAGGGCGCAAAGTATGATCCAAAGGGGCTTCCGAGCAGCACGAAGCCCTGATTACTTCACCGTCGGCAGGATCACGCGTGAGGCGTGTTTGGCGTCATGCCAGATCGTGTTGATCGCGGCGATGCCGGGCTCGGTGACGAAGTGGGTGATCGGGCTACCGGTCTGTGTGTTGGGTTCGAAATACGGCGCGCCGGTGCTGGCGATGGTGATGCGAACTTGGTGCCCTTGGTTGAAGATGATGCTCACCCAGCCGATGTCCCAGGCAAGCTTCGTGACCTGGCCAGGCACGAGCAGCTTCTGATGATCGAATCCCTCGTGATAGCGTGCACGCAGTGGGTAATCGACCAGCAGGATGGAGCGGCCATCGGGATACACATCCGTCACGCGCAAGACGAAGTCGGTGTCCTTCGCCGTCGAGGACACGAAGACCTCGGCCTTGATGCGTCCAGTGACTTCGAGCGGTTCGGTGAGCACATCGCTGGTCCAGGTGCGGATCTCGGCCTGCTCTTCAAATGCACGTGCATCCCTGGCTCCTGGGAAACCAACGGTGTTGAGAATCATCGGGCGAGTCGGGTCGCTCGCATACGAGGTGCTGGCGCTCGGCGCGGAGGGCTTCTTGGTAGCCAGTTGACCATTGGGTTGCAGGAACCAATCCGCTGCGGTGCTGGCAGGCGGGAAGTCTTTGGCCTCGCGCCAGACATTACCAGGAGCACCGGCTTCACCACACGCACCCATCACATAGTATTTCACGGGCGTGTCTTTCTCGATGCCGTTGTTCTCGCCTTTGAGGTAGTGGTTGAACCACTTCGTCATGTGCGCATACACGTCGAAGAAGGCATTCTCCGGGAACACGAGTTCACCGATCTTGTTCGACTTCGGATAGCCGCCATGCAGCCAGGGGCCGATGATGAGCTGCTGCTGCCCGCGTGAATTTGATCCGCCTTTCTCATCGCGGCCGATGAAGCTCGCCACGCTGCCCTGGCACATGAAATCAAACCAACTGCCAATGGTGAAGCAGGGGTAGTTCATCTTGTCGAAGTGCAGCGACGCATCTTCGTCCTTCCAAAAGTCGTCATAATCAGGGTGCTTATCCCACTCCCGCAGCATCGCTTCGTTGTCCTTGATGTCGCGCGCCACCGCGCCGCCCTTGATGAAGCGCTGTGGCTTCGTCGCGCCACCGATGCGATAGCCTTCGTGATATAGGCTCAAGCCGGTGTCTGTCATGTATTGCGCGACGAGATGCGGCGGCTGGGTCACCGCGAGATAGTTTTGCGCATAGCCAGCCTGCGATCCGCCATAGGTGCCGATCTTGCCCGTGCACCAGGGCTGCGCGGCGAGCCACTCGCACACGTCATAACCATCGCGAAGCTCGCCCCACTGCAGGCCGCGATAGCCGCGGTAAACGCCCTCGCTCAGATGCGTGCCGCGGTAGTTCACTAGCGCGATGACGAAGCCTCCTTCGGCAAACTTTGCCGCGGCTTTGCGTGAGCCCGCACTCGAAATGTCTGCGTAGCGCTGTTCGAAAATCGCGGGCCACTTTTGATTGCCTGCAGGAAAGAACACATAGGCGGACAAACGCTTGCCATCGCGCATCGGGATCATGAGGTGCTCCTCACGCACAGTGCCAAAGTCGAGCTTGGGGAGGTCGGCGGCGAGGAGGCAGGCGTGAACGGTCAGGAACGAACCAACGAGGAGGAGAAAGCGCATGAAAGCCATACGAAAGCTAGAGGAGAGGCCTTGCTCATGTTCGTGGCAACCTTTGCCGCAGCAGCAGCGAAGTGGAACTTCTCACGGCGCAACGGACAGGCTGTAGATACACTTGCGTGGTGGCACGCTACAGCGGAGGCCACTCGCGCTCGTCGTGGTAGAGATGGGCTGAGCAGACTCATCGCGAATCACGATGCTTGCAGCCTTTGCACCTTCGGGCGGGATGATTTCCAATGTCAGCGGCTGATCGAAAAGCGTCTCGTTGGTGGCACACTCCAACTCGAAGGTCAGGCTCTTCGCGTCAGATTTCAGCAAGGTGATTCGGGCTGAGTTGCGCTCGGCCTGGTATTTGTGAATGTCGGCCATGCTTGCGATCCAAAGCTTGTCCTGGTTTTGTTTGGCGATGTCGAGTGCGGCGCGGAAGTTCGCTTCGCTACTGCTGAGACCATCACCGATGTAGTGGAAGTGAATGCGGCACCAGAGACCGCGATCGAGATGAGTGGCGAGTGCTTTGCGAAAGGCTTCGACACGCCCACCGTAGCTGTCATCCATGCCAAGCGAACCGCTGGCAGCATCGAATTGATGATACTTATCGAGGTAGTAGCGCAGTGTGCGGGTGGTCGCCCAGCGCGTGCCGCCGCCGAGGTTTAGGGCCATGAGCTTGCTTTTGCCGGGCCTGAGTTTCCAAATCGCTTCCGCAGCACCGCCGATCTCGCGTTCCATGTCTTCATCCCCCTCGGCACCGCGATGATGCGCGGAATGGTTTGCCAGTTCCATGTCGCCCTGCTTCATCACGGCCGCCCATTCGGCGTGTTGAGTCTCAAAGGAGTAGCTTTGCCGCATGCCGGGTTCTTTGGGGCCAGGGTTGACCATGAAGGTGCCTTTGAAGCCGAATTCGCGAAGGATCGGAATCGCTTTGCTGAGGTGCGTGGGATGCGAGTCATCAAAACGCAGACTCAACGCGGCAGTGCGACCTTCGGGCCAGTTGGCAAGCCGCACATGCAGTCCGCTTGTGGTGTCCTTGATCTCCCGTTCCTTGGGGGCGGTGGTTTTGACTTGAGCGATGAGCGGCTCCACTGCTTGGACAGTGCAACTCGTCACGCTACTAGGCAGTGGAATCAGCAACTTCTCCCACTCAATCCCTGATCGCTGCACGAGCAGTGCATGGCCTGCGGCATCTCGCACTTCCACGTCGTTCATCGGCCAAGTGTTGCTTCCGCTGCCGGGCAGTTCGACTCTCAGCATGATGGGTTCCGTCGTGCCTGCGACATCAATCCGCAGTTTGAACTTCTCGATCAACTCTGCAGCCAGGGTGGCACTGCCCAGGGGTTTCTCGAACTTAACGACTACGCCAGCGAGATCGGCGGCCGTGGTCACCGAGGCAAATGCCAGGCTTAGAGCAATGAGGTTCTGCATAGGAGGGAGGGTTCAGTGCACCTTGCTCAGCATCTCCAACACCCGCGCGGTGATCTTCACCGACGCCTCACGCTCGACGCGATTGGTGCCGAGCCAGGTTTCGTAGCCGCCGAGGTCGTGATGCTTCGGCGTGGGCAGGTAGCCGTTGCTGCCGTTGGCGAGTTCGATGGTGAAGGTGTCTTTGAAGGGGCTGCGGGCTTTGATTTCGAGACCGATCTCGGTGAAGACCTCGAAGGGAATGGACGCGATGCCGAGATCGCCGATGCGGAAGGCCTGGATAACGGCTTGCACGGTGTCTGGCTTCGCATCGCGTGCGGCCAGCGTGCGCTCGGCGTAGGGCTGCTCTAGGCGATGCGTGGGAGTGGCGTCCTTGGGTTTAGCGAGCACGCCTTCGGCCCAGGTGATCATCTCCGGAGTCGGACGACGCACGGCGAGCTCTAAGTCACTCGCGGCGGCTTTCAGCGGTACCCAGTCGTGATGTTTGAGGGTCTCGCGAACACGCAGCACTTCCTGGGCAAGGTCGCCAGCGACGAGTTTGATCTTCTCGTAGGGTGCGCGCTTCACGGCGGGCGTGTTGCCGCTGTAATCGTTGTTGTTTACGTCGCCGCAGGGACCATTCGCCAAGATGCCGACGCAGGGTGCACCTGCTGCGGCTTCGATCTGGCGGCAGAACTCGCCGAAGTAATCTGCGGAGAGATCTTCTTTGTTCACGCCACCGACATAGTGCAGCCAGTAGTTCGCCATCAGTGCGATCTGGCGTCCGTCTGTGGCCTGCACGGACAGGCAATAGACTTCTGGATTCGTTGGTCCGGCAGGTCCGGCGAGGCGGGAGCGCAGCAGGCTGCTTGGGTTCATCACAGCGCGATCTTTGCCGCCGAACGGGTTGTCATTGGTGACGCCCTCTTTGAGTAGCCAGCGACGATTGAAGACATGCTGCGGGAGTTTGCCCGTGCCCCACGCAATACGGGCGGGCTGCAAGTTGTTCATCGCACACTGAACGCCATCGGCGACCCGACGAACGATGAAGCTGCGATAGTCGAGCGACGGGTCTGGGTTCGTGATGGCCGAGACACTGGAGTGCGTGTGCGTGCCGGAGAACATCATGTTCGTAACGGGAATGCCTGTGCGCTCATGCACGAGCTTTTTGGCGTCGTCCCAAACGTCCCGCGCGAGCGAGATCGTGTCGGCCACGGCAAAGGCGAGCTGGGTCGCGCCATCATCGAGCACGAGGCAACGCACATGCAGTTCATCATGCACATGCTTGGCGATGGGGCGTGGTGCAAAGTTCCCCACGATCTCCATGCCCAGCGGCGGCGTGATGTTGCTGGTGGTGGCACCGGCTTTGAAGACAAGCGACGCGGCCGCTTTATCCTGCGCGGCAGCCGTCAAGGAGTGGCCAAGCAGCACACAGGCGAAAAGTGGAAC
>Ga0247832_1005529_pt1 | contig 14566 bp, 10 predicted proteins | sample LaCruzMarch2015__10_FD_192407 | JGI IMG/M metagenome (GOLD analysis project Ga0247832, IMG submission 192407) | Freshwater microbial communities from meromictic Lake La Cruz, Castile-La Mancha, Spain - LaCruzMarch2015_4m | ecosystem: Environmental > Aquatic > Freshwater > Lake | place: Spain... | reverse complement strand
AATCCGCCCGTTATGATCCTCGGACTCATCCGCGAACGCAAAACAAACCCCGACCGGAGAGCCCCGCTCAGCCCCCTCCAATGCCAACGCCTGCTCCACGAATACCCCAAGTTGCGCATCATCGTCGAAAGCAGCCCCATCCGCGCCTTTAGCGACGACGAATACCGCGAAGCCGGCATCGAAGTCCGAGACGACCTCAGCCCCTGCGACGTCCTGATGGGCGTCAAAGAAGTCCCCGTAGACGCCCTGATTCCCGACAAAACCTACCTCTTCTTTTCACATACCCACAAAGAGCAACCCTACAACTGTGGACTGCTCCGCGCCATCCTCGAAAAGAACATCCGGCTGGTCGACTACGAACTCCTCACCAACGCCCGAGGCGTCCGCATGGCCGGGTTTGGCCGCTATGCCGGGCTCGTAGGCGCCTACAACGCGCTCAGGGCCTGGGGCGAACTCCACAACACCTATACCCTTAAACCCTCTCACCACTGCCACGACCTCCTCGAGCTCAAAACCGAACTCGAGCACGTCCGCCTGCCTCAAGGGTTTTCCATCGCCGTAACCGGAAAAGGACGCGTCGGCCACGGCGTGCGCGAAATCCTCGACACCCTCTGCACCCTCGAAGCCTTGTGCGAAGTCGCCCCCCTCGAATACCTCCAGCGCCAAGACGGTGCCCCCGCCTATACCCAACTCGATTCCAAAGACTACGTCCGCGCCCTCGACGGACGCCCCTTTCTCAAAACCGAATTCTACGAGCACCCCGAGCGCTTCGAATCGGCCTTTGCCCCCTTTGTTCGCCGATCGGACCTCTACATCGCCGCTCATTTTTGGGAAGAAGGCGCCCCCGCCTTTATCGACCGCGCATTGCTCTTGGAATCGGACCGCCGATTGCAGCTGGTCGCCGACATCAGCTGCGACATCAATACCGACGGAAACGGCCCCGTGGCCAGTACTTTGCGCCCCTCGACCATCGACCACCCCTTTTACGGCTACGACCCGACCACCCATACCGAAGTCGAATTCGGCACCCTCGGCTCGGTGGGCGTGATGGCCGTCGATAACCTGCCCTGCGAACTCCCCCGCGACGCCACCGTCGGGTTCGGCGAAGAGCTCGTGCAAAACGTCTTTCCCGCCCTGCTGGTGCGCGATGGAGAAGGCATTATCGAACGCGCCACCCAGACCCGCAACGGACAACTCACCCCCAGCTTTGCCTACCTTTCGGATTACGTAGCCCGTTGCCCACAATAAACGCAGCTCAAAACCCAGACCCTGTCTTCAGACCCGTACCCCATGAAATATTTCTTCGCTTTCGCTTTGCTTTGTAGCATCGGCCTTGGGCTTCAAGCCGCCCCCGGAGACACCACCCACGTCCGCGTCCACGACGCCGTCGACATGACCTGGTATGGTAGCTACAAGGCCACAGGCGGCTTTCCGGCCCCCGGAACCGAGTACCACCGCGTGAATCTTCGCTTCACCATTGGCTGTGCCACAGGCGGTTGCAGCGATTGGGACTATACCGTTCTGATCCACCTTTTGCGCCCCACCGGTGCCCTCGATTCCAACATTGCGAGCATCGACACCCTGAGCACCAATCCTTTGGTGATCGATACCAACTGGAATGTGTTTGAAGTCCAAGAGCGGTTCGAGATGGCGCGGATGATTACCCCTTATGGCGGCTATATGCGCACCGGGGCCAACGGCTTCAACAGCCAATGGAATCATACCCTCGTTTGGGATGCCACCGACTACCAAAACCTGCTCCGCGACTCGGTCGAATTTGAGATCGTGTACCAAGGCTATTCGAGCGGATTTTCCGCTACCCTCGACTTCGAAATGATCGAGGGCGTGCCCGCGCGCCGACCCGTCAAGGTGCAGAACGTCTATCCGCACCGGGGTTTTAGCTATCTCAATTCTACCGCCGTAGAGAGTCAATACCTGCCCTCGGTCAATCTATCGCTCGAGCCTGGGGTCAACAAAGCGGTGGTGCATACGATCACCTCGGGGCACGGTTTTGTCAACGCCCTCAACTGCGCCGAATTCTGTCAAAAGGAATACCGCGTCAAGGTCAATGGAACCCAGCAATATGCCCAGAGCATGTGGAGGGACGACTGCGGAACCAATCCGGTCTATCCCCAAGGTGGGACCTGGTTGTACGACCGCGCGAACTGGTGCCCGGGCGCCAAGGCCTTGACCCACGAGCACGATTTGAGCCCCTTTCTTACCGCCAATCAGGCCTTTGACCTCGATCTGGACATCGAACCCTATTCGTATACCGTACCCGCGGGCGAGACCCCCGCAGGCTACAACTGGAGCACCTTGCTCGTGCAGTTTTCGGATTATCCACACACCCTCGACGCCGAACTCGAGGCCATTTTGAGCCCTTCGATCGAAACCGAATACAAGCGGATGAACCCGGCTTGCGGCATGGCGGTGGTTCAGATCCGCAACAAGGGCACCCAGCCTTTGCAGAGCGTGGAGATCCGCTATGGGTATGAAAACGCCCCCGAACAGACCTATGCGTGGACGGGCAACCTCGGGTTTATGGAGTCCGAAATCGTTGAATTGCCCTTGGGCGATTCGACCCAATGGGTGCAATGGCAAAGCTCGAACCGCTTTTTTGCCCGGGTTGGGTCACCCAACGGGGGGACCGATCAAAATGCCTTGAACGATGCGGCTTCGAGCCGTTTTCAGGCTCCACCGGTCCACCCTTCGGATCTGCGCTTCAATCTGAAAACCAATTCCCAAGGCGGACAAACCTTCTGGACTCTGACCGATGGCGCGGGGGCGGTGATCGGTCAAGGCGACAACCTCGCCTCGAACACCGTGTTTACCTACGACTGGAACCTAACTCCAGGCTGCTATCAATTGTCGATCGGCGACCGAGGAAAGAACGGCTTGTCGTGGTGGGCCAACAACGAAGGCGCGGGTTATGCGCGTTTTACGCCCATCGGTTCTCCGGTGCCTTTCAAACTCTTCCAGGCCGATTTTGGCACCGAACTGGTGTATTGGTTTACAGCGGGTTTGGGATTGGGCACCGAGGAAACCGACAAACCCAATTTCGGCATATTCCCCAATCCTGGTTCGGGGTTGTTCGAAGTCCTTGTCGAACCCGGTCTCGACAAAGTGGACTACACCCTGACCGACCTCAACGGAAGGCTCTTGCAGCAGGCGCCCTTACAGCCGGTCAATGGACGCGCCGAACTCCACCTCGAATCCCTGCCCAAAGGCGTCTATCTGCTCACCCTGCGTTCCCATGGCCAAGCCCTCGGCACCGAGCGGTTGTTGTTGACGGGGGAATAACGAGGTACGGAGGTTAATCTTCTTCGAAATAGTCGTTGTCGACTTTTTTTGTTCCCCTGAAGGGATTCACGGCGACACTGTGCTCGTGAGAAATGGCCACCGCAGGGTCAAGGGATGGGGCCAATTCTGCTCGATGAGATCGATCAGCACGAATTCCGAATAGCTTTTGGCATGGGCTGTTTCAAATTGTAGACTGACCACCTTTCGGCCGAATTGAGTGGGATGGTCGAAGTAAGGGTTCACCCACACTCCTTGAGGGGTTTGGTGACGATTGAGCCGAAAGCGAATGCGGGTGTCGTCGTCCAGTCGGTACACGACAAACAGCGAAGGTTCTTTGTACAAAAGCGACCGAAGCCTCCCCCAAAAACTCAAATTCAGGGTGAATTTGACGGAGTGTATGGATGTGCCTACGGGGATTTCCTCGTTGAGCCGGATCCTACGGCTTTCTACCCGACGTTCCGAAACAACGGGAACAGACGATGCTTGACGCTCGAGCAGAAGCACTTTTGGCTCGGACTCTATTGGGGCATAGTGGAGCAAAAGAGCGCGGAACACCTCCGGCTCTACATTCGGGAGATATTGCCCGTTGAGTGAAACAAATCGCTGGAGATTGTGGGCTTGGTTTCCGGCGCTGTGCCACAACAGGAAAGAGGCTCCTTCTTCGGCAAATAACCGTGCGGTGTGTCGATCGAGCGCGGGATGTGCGTCGACATAACTCTGAGGTACCCAACGCCATTGGGGAGTAAGGCCATAGGCGGCCTGATAGAGGAAATCGTAGGGGTATGAATCACAAACGGCGTCTTCGATTTCCGCTCGCCAATCGTCGGGCAAATCATGGATATCGGCCACCTTGGGATCCAACAAAGGAGCTTTTGAAGGCCTCCAATAGATCGGGTTGACCGCCATGTTTTTGGGCATCCAGGGTCCAAAACTGTAGAGCGAGTGCAGCCCAAAAAACAGCGCGATCAGCACCGAAAAGCCAAATGCGGGTCGATGGGTGCCAAGCCCAAAATAGGCGCCGAGTGCGAGGAGTGTCACGAGCAGGGGCTGAAGATGGGCGGGGGCTTCGCGGGTAAAGGCGTATTTAAACAAGACCGCCAACAAACCCATCAAAGCGAATTTTTGCGGAAGGGTGTGGTGTTTCAGAGCCACGAAGGGCAGTGCAACCAAGCCAAGACCCCCCAAACCAATCATCCAAGGGATATTCCGAGGATACAAGGCTGCCGAACCACTGCTGAGAAAGAGGTAGGGATATTGCACGAGATATTCAGATAAACGGCCAAAGCCCCCCGCAGCAAGGAACCAAAGCGCAGGGAACAAGGCCAAAGGCAAAAGAAGCCCCGCCCAAAGCGAACGCGCGCTGCGATGGGTGAATAACCTTCGTATCTGCGGGAGTAGATAACCGAGCACCAGGGCTACCATGCAGAGAAAGACAATTCCCCTTAGGAAGAATCCCAGAATGCAGAAGATGGAAAGCAATAGTCCGAGCTTCCATTGAGCGCTCGGGGTGTGCGTGTCGTTGCGGAGCAGACGATAGGCAGCGTAGAGCGGAAGGAGCTCGTAGAGAGAGGCGAAAAGGGCGACCAGCAGCGCGATTACTACAGCGAGCAGTGGTGTGCCCCTGTCTTGTCTAGGGAAAAGGGATTGTGTTTTGTAGGGGAGGGATGACAGAAAAGTTCGAGGAGTAGTGCGAACTTTATCAGGGAATTGACCGCAATCGAAAGGAGCAAGATCCAAAGGGCTCGCGATCCGAATGCCTGGGGAATGGGGTTTTTGAGCGGAGCGAGCAAGCCGTGTGGAAAGAGGTACACCCCCCCAGAACCTTGGAGTGCTTTGGCCAGGCGGTGATTGTCGAGCCAGCGAATCGCAGGGTCTTCACCTGAACGGTCTACCGATTGAAAACCCGAAACCCCAGAGGTCAGCATCGCAACGAACGACAATGCAATTAAGAAGGGGAATCGATGTTTGAATCGAAGAAAGGCTTCGTCTAACTTCATTTTTCGCGTATCCGCCTAAAATAGGAGCCTTCGAAATACTTCCAACGTTGAGGACGTATGATGAAGCCATCGAAAATGGAATCGTAAAAATGCAGGATTTAAACGCTGAGCTTATAATGCCTTAATCGTGGAGATGACGTGATCGGGATTCTCAGCGCGAAACACCGCATTCCCCGCCACGAGCACGTTGGCTCCGACCTCGAACAGAGCCAGGGCGTTGTGGGGACCGACGCCCCCGTCGATTTCGATCAGAGCCGGGCTGTGGGCCTCGTCCAGCATGCGGCGCAAGGCCCTCAGTTTGTCGAATGTACGCGGAATAAACTGCTGCCCCCCAAACCCCGGATTGACCGACATCAAACACACCAGATCGACCGCATCGAGCACCTCGCTCAAAGCTTCGACGGGAGTATGCGGATTCAGCGCCACGCCCGCCTTCATCCCGAGTTCCCGAATGGCCTGCAGACTGCGGTGCAAATGTGTAGAAGCCTCGAGATGGACCGTCAGCACATCGGCACCGGCCTTTTGGAACGCTTCGAAATAGCGCTCGGGCTGCACGATCATCAAGTGCACATCGAACGGCTTGGTCGACAGCGGTTTGATCGCCTCAATCACCGGTAATCCAAAGCTGATGTTCGGAACAAACACCCCGTCCATCACATCGAGGTGGTACCAATCGGCCCGAGACGATTCAATCAGGGCACAGGCTTCGTGCAGTTGCGCAAAGTCGGCCGAGAGCAGGGAAGGAGCGAGAAGACGTACAGACATGGACGGTGGTTTGGGGGCTGAAGGTAAAAAAAGAGAGGGCCCGAAGGCCCTCAAAAACATGGGTTCTGTTACAAAGAGCGCTTAGCCGAGATACGACTTCAGGATCTTGCTCCTCGAGGTATGCTTGAGCCGGCGAATCGCCTTTTCCTTGATTTGACGCACCCGTTCGCGGGTCAAATCGAATTTTTCGCCGATTTCTTCGAGCGTCATCGGGTGTTGACCGCCCAATCCAAAGTAGAGCCGGATCACATCGCCTTCCCGAGGGGTCAGCGTGGCCAGCGAACGTTCGATTTCCGTGCGGAGCGAATCCTTCATCAGGTCCTCGTCCGGGTTCGGGCTGTCGCCCAAATTCAAAACGTCGTACAAGTTCGAGTCTTCGCCTTCGACCAAGGGCGCGTCCATCGACACGTGGCGACCCGAGTTCCGCATGCTCTCCTTGACGTCGTTTTCGCCCATCTCGAGCATGCTCGCAATCTCCTCGGCCGACGGAGCCCGTTCGTGCTCCTGCTCCAAAGCCGCGTAGGCCTTGTTGATTTTGTTGATCGAGCCGATCTTGTTCAGCGGCAGACGCACAATCCGCGATTGCTCGGCCAAAGCCTGCAAAATCGACTGGCGAATCCACCAAACGGCATACGAAATGAACTTAAAGCCCCGGGTTTCGTCGAAGCGCTGGGCGGCTTTGATCAATCCCAAATTGCCTTCGTTGATCAAGTCGGGCAGGGTAAGTCCCTGGTTCTGATACTGCTTGGCTACCGATACCACAAAGCGCAAATTCGCCTTGGTCAGCTTTTCCAAAGCGCGCTGATCGCCCGCCTTGATTTTCTGCGCCAATTCCACTTCCTCCTCGGCCGTGATCAATTCGACCTTGCCGATTTCCTGGAGGTATTTGTCGAGCGAGGCGGTTTCGCGATTGGTGACCTGTTTGGTGATTTTGAGCTGCCTCATTCGTCCTATGCGTTTATCATCGATTGATTTAGATCCTACGGTTCGTTTTTGAGTGCGTCCCGTATACAACAGAACGCACAAAAACGGTTTTCAGTTTTCCCGAATTAGTTTTCGGGGGCTCCGTTGCGTTCGGGACGGGGCAACAACACCTTGCGAGAGAGTTTCAGTTTGCCGCGATCGTCTTTGCCGATCAGTTTTACTTCGATCTTGTCGCCCTCCTTGAGGACTTCTTCGACCGTTTCAAGCCGTCTCCATTCGATTTCGCTGATGTGCAACAAACCATCGGTGCCTTTATTGATCTCCACAAAGGCGCCAAAAGGCATGATGCTGCGCACGGTGCCCATATAGGTAGCGCCCACTTCGGGTTGCCATACAATCGCCTTGATGGCCGCTTCGGCCTTGGCCATGGCTTCGCCGTTGTTGGTCGCGATTTCCACGATCCCCTCGTTGCCCACCTCTTCGATGGCAATGCTGGCACCGGTTTCGGCCTGGATGCCTTGGATGATCTTGCCACCGGGTCCGATCACCGCGCCGATGTATTCCTTCGGAATGCGGATGATCAAGATGCGCGGAGCGTGGGGTTTCAAGTCGGTTCTTGGGGCGTCGAGCGCCTTCATCATTTCGCCCAAGATGTGCATCCGGCCTTCGCGGGCCTGCATCAAGGCCTTTTCGAGGATCTCGAAATTGAGGCCTTTGATTTTGATGTCCATTTGGCAAGCGGTGATGCCGTCCTTGGTACCACACACTTTAAAGTCCATATCGCCCAAGTGGTCTTCATCACCGAGGATGTCAGACAACACTGCGTAGCGACCGGAATTGGGATCGGTAATCAGACCCATGGCAATCCCGGAAACAGGCTTGGTCAAAGGGATACCCGCATCCATTAAGGCGAGGGTCCCGGCGCAAACCGTGGCCATCGAACTCGAACCATTCGATTCGAGAATATCAGAAACCACGCGGATTACGTACGGATTGTCGGCGGGCAATACCTGCTCGAGCGCGCGTTGGGCGAGGTTGCCATGTCCGATTTCGCGGCGGCTGGTGCCGCGCATGGGGCGGGCTTCGCCGGTGCTAAAGGGCGGGAAGTTGTAGTGCAGATAAAAGCGCTCGGCCCCTTGGAAGGTGGCCATATCGATGCGGTTTTCGTCCAGTTTAGAACCGAGGGTGACCGCGGTGAGCGACTGGGTTTCGCCCCGCGTAAACACGGCCGAACCATGGGCGCTGGGCAAGTAGTCGACCTCGCACCAAATGGGGCGAATCTCATTGGGCTTGCGTCCGTCGAGGCGCATTCCATCGTCGAGGATCATGGCGCGCATGGCGTCGTATTCGACATCGCCGAAATAGGTCGACAAAAACGGCTTGGCCGCGTCGCGCTCTTCTTCGGGTAAGCTCGCCAAAAATTCTTCGCGAACGGCTTTAAAGCCCGCCGAGCGCTCGTGTTTGGCCTGTCCGCTCTTGGCGACGGCATACACCTTGTCGTAGGCGAAGCTGCGGATTTTTTCGCGCAATGCTTCGTCGTGGGTTTCGTGGCTGTATTCGCGGATCGCGATGGCACCTTTGAATTCAGCGGCCAATTCGAGCTGGGCAGCGACCTGCACCTTGATGGCATCGTGGGCAAACCGAATGGCCTCGACCATTTCTTGTTCGCTGATTTCCTTCATTTCGCCCTCGACCATCACAATGCTGTCGGCCGTAGCGCCCACCATCATATCGAGATCCGACCGCTCCAACTCACTGCTGGAAGGGTTGATTTTCAGTTGTCCATCGATGCGGCCCACCCGCACTTCGCTCATGGGGCCGTTGAACGGAATGTCGGAAAGCGCAATGGCGGCCGAAGCAGCCAAGCCGGCCAACGAATCGGCCATATGTTCTTCGTCGTGCGAAATCAGGTAGATAATTACCTGGGTTTCGGCGTGGTAGTCTTCGGGAAACAGGGGGCGGAGCACCCGGTCGACCAAGCGCATGGTGAGCACTTCTTCGTCGTAAGGACGGCCTTCGCGCTTCAAAAATCCACCGGGGATGCGACCACTGGCGTAGAATTTTTCGCGGTATTCGACCGTAAGCGGCAAAAAGTCAATGCCTTCTCGGGCATCATAATTGGACACAACCGTGCCGAGCAACATGGTGTTGCCCATGCGAACGACCACAGAACCCTGTGCCTGACGAGCGAGTTTGCCCGTTTCGAGGGTGATGGTGCGTCCGTCGCCCAGCGCGATGGTTTTGCTGAAAGCTTGAGGAGTCATAAAAAAGAGGGGAGTCTAAATGCGTGAAAAGGGGACCTACACAGGGGTCCAGGATCTCGATAGAACGCGAAAGGCAATGGAAGCCCATTGCCTTTCGCCCTGCTCCGAATTACTTGCGGAGGTTCAGCTTCTCGAGAATCGCCCGATAGCGAAGAATGTCTTTTTCCTTCAGGTAGGCGAGGAGTTTTTTCCGCTTGCCGACCAAATCCACCAGCGCTTTTTCGGAACCGAAATCTTTGCGGTTCGACTTGAGGTGCTCGGTGAGGTGGTTGATGCGCTGGGTAAAGAGCGCGATCTGCCCTTCGGGCGTGCCGGTATCGGAGGCAGAAGCTCCGTGGGCGGCGAAAATTTCTTGTTTCTGTTCTGTACTCAGATGCATCGGCGTCGGGAATTTGGCGGACGGACTGCGAAAATCGATTCGCTATGTAAAATCAAGGGTGCAAAATTAAGAAGAATTCCGCACTTAACGGTCGGTGATTTTCGACCGCAAGGGACGTTTGCGCGAAACCGGTTTGGCCGCTTCCCGATCGAGGGCACAATCCAGAAAGAATCCGATGCGCTCTTTGAGGTCTTTTCGATCGGAAATCAGATCGAGAAAGCCGTGTTCGAGCAGAAATTCTGAGGTTTGAAAGCCCTCGGGCAGGTCCTTCCCAATCGTTTCCTTCACCACCCTCGGGCCTGCGAAGCCAATCAAGGCTCCGGGTTCGGCTACGTTGATGTCGCCGAGCATGGCAAACGATGCCGTAACGCCCCCCGTTGTCGGGTCCGTAAGCAGAGATACATAGGGAACGCCTTCTTTGGATAGCAATGCCAGTCCGGCCGAAGTCTTGGCCATCTGCATGAGCGAAAAGGCAGCCTCCATCATGCGCGCCCCGCCCGATTTCGAAATAATGATTAGCGGAATCCGCTTTTCGAGACTGCGCTGAATCGACCGCGCAATTTTTTCGCCGACCACCGAGCCCATCGAACCCCCAATAAAGTTGAAGTTCATCGCGGCAATCACCACGGGGCGGCCGTTCATCAATCCTTCGGCCGAACTCAGGGCGTCGTTCAAACCTGTCTTTTTAACCGTGGCCGCATACCGTCCTGCATAGGGTTTGGTATCGGTAAACTTGAGCGGATCCTTCGACTTCATGTCCGCATCGAATTCTTCGTATACGCCTTCGTCGAACAAAAAGCTGAAGTACTCGTGGGCGTTGATCTTTTCGTGCATCTCGCAGTTGGGACACACCCACAAATTGCGCTCGTGGTCTTCTACGCTCGTGATCACTTTGCAGCGGGGGCATTTGTACCAGAGGCCTTCGGGGGTTTCCCGCTTGTCTTTGGTATCGGTGGTAATGCCTTCTTTGCTCCTTTTAAACCAGCCCATGCAGTCGTTGTTGGTGAAAACTCCCCCCCGCGCACGAAGGGCAGCGGGTCGGAACCCGCAAAAATAACAAACGCCCCCTTCTGCGGTTCGCAAAAGGAGGCGCATGATGTAAATGCCTGATGGTTAGGCCAAATCAATCGATTTGTCCAAATACACGTCTTGAATGGCGTTCAAGAGTTCGACACCTTGGTTCATGGGTTTCTGGAAGGCTTTGCGCCCCGAAATCAGCCCCTGACCCCCGGCTCTCTTGTTGATGACGGCAGTGCGCACGGCATCGGCCATATCGCTCGCGCCTTTCGATTCGCCACCGGAATTGATCAAACCGGAGCGTCCCATATAACAGTTGGCCACTTGGTAGCGGGTCAAATCGATGGGGTGATCGCTGCTCAACTCGGTGTACATTTTTTCGTTCAGCTTGCCGTAGCTGCTGTTCCCGCTGTTCAAGGCCTTGAAACCCCCGTTGACGGTAGGCAGTTTTTGCTTGATGATGTCGGCTTGAATGGTGACCCCGAGGTGATTGGCCTGTCCGGTCAAATCGGCCGAAGTGTGATAATCGACTCCGTTGGCTTTGAACGCGTTGTTTCGGGTATAGCACCACAAAATGGTCGCCAATCCGAGTTCGTGGGCATATTCAAAGGCTTCCGCGACTTCGACCAATTGACGACTCGACTCGTCGGATCCAAAGTAGATGGTGGCACCCACGGCCACGGCACCCATATTCCAGGCTTCTTCGATGCTGCCGAACATGATCTGGTCGAACTTGTTCGGATAGGTCAACAATTCGTTGTGGTTGATTTTGACCACAAAAGGAATGTGATGGGCATATTGGCGGGCAACCGAAGCGAGGACGCCAAAGGTGGAAGCCACTGCGTTGCACCCGCCTTCGATCGCCAATTGGACAATGTTTGCGGGGTCGAAATACAGCGGATTGGGGGCAAAAGAGGCTCCGGCGCTGTGCTCAATTCCTTGGTCAACAGGAAGAATGCTCAAATAGCCCGAATTCGCGAGGCGACCGTTGCCATAGAGTTGCTGCAAACTGCGCAGCACTTGAGGATTGCGGTTCGAAGGGGCGAAGATGCGGTCGACAAAATCGGCTCCGGGTTGGTGGAGCATCGCAGTCGGAATGGTCTGGGAGCGGTGTTGGAGCAGGCTTTCGGCTTCGGCCCCGAGCAATTCGGCAATCTTCGACATGGATCGGTTGGGATTAGATGGATTCAATCGACGTCGACAAATATAGAAGCGCGGTTCGATGCGCGAATCGTTCCGTTATGGCCGCATTGCGCCCGATCAATACCGATAATATTCGGGTTTGAACGGACCGGTCGGATCGACGCCAATGTAGGCGGCTTGCTCGGGACGCAATTCTTCGAGTTCCACGCCAATCTTGGCCAAGTGCAAGCGCGCGACCTTTTCGTCGAGATGCTTGGGCAGCGTGTACACTTCGTTTTTGTAGGCCGCGGCATTGGTCCACAGTTCGATCTGGGCCAAGGTCTGGTTGGTAAACGAGTTCGACATTACAAAGCTGGGGTGGCCCGTGGCGCAGCCGAGGTTGACCAAACGCCCTTCGGCCAGCAAGAGGATGTCTTTGCCATCAATCGTGTATTTGTCGACCTGAGGCTTGATTTCCACCTTGGTATGCCCGTATTCGCGGTTCAAAAAGGCCACGTCGATTTCGTTGTCGAAGTGCCCGATGTTGCACACAATGGTCTTGTCCTTCATGGCGCGGAAGTGGGCTTCCTGCACGATGTCGCGATTGCCTGTGGCCGTAACGACGATGTCGGCTTCGCGCACCGCGGTGTCCATGCGCTTCACAGCGTACCCGTCCATGGCAGCCTGGAGCGCGCAGATGGGGTCGATTTCGGTCACAATCACCCGGGCTCCGGCTCCGCTCAGCGAAGCGGCCGTGCCTTTGCCTACGTCACCATAACCGGCCACTACGGCTACTTTGCCCGCAATCATGACGTCGGTGGCGCGGCGAATGGCGTCAACCGCCGATTCTTTGCACCCGTATTTGTTGTCGAATTTGGACTTGGTTACGCTGTCGTTCACGTTGATGGCGGGCAGCGGAAGCGTGCCTTCCCGCATCCGTTCGATCAAGCGGTGAACGCCGGTGGTGGTTTCCTCCGACAGCCCTTTAATGCCCTTGACGAGCTCGGGATAGCGGTCGAGAACCATATTGGTCAAGTCGCCTCCATCGTCCAAAATCATATTGAGCGGACGGCGGTCTTCTCCAAAAAACAGGGTCTGTTCGATGCACCAGTTGAATTCTTCCTCGTTCATCCCTTTCCACGCATAGACTGGAATACCAGCGGCGGCAATCGCAGCGGCGGCGTGGTCTTGGGTCGAGAAAATATTGCACGAAGACCAAGTGACTTCGGCACCGAGGTGGGTCAGGGTTTCGATCAATACGGCGGTCTGGATGGTCATGTGCAAGCAACCGGCAATCCGCGCCCCGCTCAAGGGTTGCGATGAGCCAAATTCTTCGCGCAACGCCATCAAACCGGGCATTTCGGCCTCGGCCAATTCAATTTCCCTCCGCCCCCAGGGGGCCAGCGACAAATCTTTTACTTGATACGGTACATAGGTCTGGACGTCGGTCTTCATGGGAGGCTTTATGTTTGGCTTCTGAACGCAAAACTAGGGCACAGCGTTCACGCTTGCCACCAAAATCCATTAAAACCGCTAAGGATGAGCTTGTTGATTCGAATGCATCCCGACGATCGCAGCGCATTGGCGGTATGGGAAATCGACGAGTCGGAAAAAAAACTCCGGGCCGAGCTCGATTTGGGCGAATTCGATCGGCAGCGGCTCGAGGGCATCACCCATCCGCACAAGCGTCTGGAGTTTCTGTCGGCCCGAGCGGCCCTAGCGGAACTCGGGGTTTCGGTTTCCGATTTGCACTATTCCCCACAAGGCAAACCCCAAATTCAAGGGGGTTTTTTGTCCATCACCCACAACCACCAATTTGCCGCGGCTTTGCTCCATACCGAAGCCGAGGTCGGGGTCGATGTCGAAGACATTCGGCGCAATTTTGAAGGCTTGGTTGATCGCTATATGCGAGAAGACGAGCGTTTTATTGTCGAAGACGACCCCAGCATCGGGCCGATGAAGCTCTGGGGAGCCAAGGAATGCGGGTACAAAATGCACGGTCGGCGCCGACTCGATTTTAAGGAGCATCTGCGTTTTGGGACCCGAGAAGGCCGTTGGTATATCGACGTGCTCAAGGAAGGCGAAACCTGCACGGGTCGGGTGGAATGGCTTCGACACGGCGATGCGTTTGTGATTTGGGCGGTGCAAGAGCCATAATCGCACTCAGGTTTAGAGTTCCACACCCACTCGAAATAAGGCATTGCGCCCAGCTTGGGGATAATAGTACGCCACTTCGTCGAAGACGTAGCCGTTGGAGGCATAGCGCACATCGAGGGCGTTGAGGACGTCCAAACCGGCATTCCAACGCGACGCCCCCCATGCCCAGCGGTATTCGAGCCGCAGGTCGTTGAGGACATAGGCATTGAGCTGCATCCGCGCCCGGCCCGTATTGTCCAAAAATTGACTTCCCACCGCCTTGAGCGACCATGCGACGATCCAACCCTCGCTTTGATAGCGCAGGACCGAACCGCCCATCCACTCCGGGGCATAGGCCAAGGGACTGTTGCCATAGTCGATGGTTCCTGTCAGACTTTCTTGCCGGTAATCGCGATTGCGGTGTAGGGCCCAGGTCGCATTCGCGCTCCAGCTCCAGCGGTCGTTGGGCTTCCAGCGGCTTTCCACCTCGATCCCGGTCCGGTACGACGAACCCACATTGCGGCGCACAAAGCCCCCGACGTTGTCGATCTCGCCCGTCAGTGCCAATTGATCGCGGTATTCCATCCAAAACCCGCCCACAGCGTAGTCCCAATGTTCCGTGGACTTGCGGTGCTCGAATTCGAAGTCGTGGAGCATTTCGG
>Ga0247832_1005526_pt1 | contig 14578 bp, 11 predicted proteins | sample LaCruzMarch2015__10_FD_192407 | JGI IMG/M metagenome (GOLD analysis project Ga0247832, IMG submission 192407) | Freshwater microbial communities from meromictic Lake La Cruz, Castile-La Mancha, Spain - LaCruzMarch2015_4m | ecosystem: Environmental > Aquatic > Freshwater > Lake | place: Spain... | reverse complement strand
CCGTGATCGTCCTGCCGCTGCTGCCGCAGCGCTCGATCGACCGATGGGGTGTCATCGACCCGCACCGGGTGTGGTTGCTGGTGGTCGTGCTCGCCGGGATCGGCTGGATCGGGTACGTGGCGACCCGGGTGCTGGGCCCCCGGCGCGGGTTGCCCCTCACCGGCCTGGCGGGTGGGTTCGTGTCCGGGTCTGCCACCACCGCCGTGATGGCGCGCACGGCGCGCGCCGATCCGGGCGCTGCCTCGGCTGCGATGTCGGGCGCGCTCGCTGCCAGCGTGGCCACCTGTGTGCAGGTGCTCGCGATCACGGCGGTCGTCGATGTGACGGTGTGGCGGGCGATGGCGCCGGCGCTCGCCCTGGGTGCCGCGGTGCTCGCTGTCGAGGCCGTCGTGGTGGCGCGTCGTCAGGTCCCTGTCGAGGCCGGTCGTGCCGAGGCCGACGCACTCGCGGCAACGGGGCGTCGCCCGCTGCAGTTTCGCGCGTCGATCCTGATCGCCGCCGTGCTGACCGCGACCCTCATGGTCTCGGCGGCGCTGACCGAGCAGTTCGGCGGTGGCGCCGCAGTCCTGACGGCAGCCGTGGCGGGCTTGGCCGACTCACATGCCGCGTCGATCGGTGTGGTCAGCCTCGCCGCCGACGGTGCGATCGGACCGGCCACGGCCATCGCCGGTGTCGGCGCAGCGCTGGGAATCAACACGGTGGTGAAACTGGGGCTGGCCACAGCGGCAGGCGGCCGTGGGTTCGCCCTCCGGCTGGCGATGTGGTTGGCCCTGCCGACAGCAGGAGTGGGTCTGGGGTTGTGGTGGGCGACGCTCAGCGTGTGAGGCGCCGGCTCACTCGCAGCGCTTGCCCGACTCGGGGACGGTGAGGTCGACGAGATAGCCGTCGACGACGTCGTACGAGCACTGGTTCACGCCGTAGCCGGTGTGCTGGTCGGCGACGACGACGAGGAGGACCCCCTGCTCGAGTGCCTTGGCCATCGCTTCGGTGCTCGACAGCGGGGTGGCAGGGTCACCGGTGGTGCCCACCACCAGGATCGGCCCGGCGCCGGCGCCGGTGACCGCGACCCGCGGGTCGTTCGCCTGCGGGTAGAACGTGCAGAAGTACGAGCCGGTGGTGCCCGGCGAGAACCGCGGCGCCACGGCGGTGAACTGCGGCGCGGTGGCGTCGTCCTCGGCCACCGTCGGGCGTGCCTCGGTGTCCATGCAGCTGATCGTCTGGAACGCCTCGAGCGAGTTGTCGTAGCCGCCGTCGGCCTGGCGCTGGAAGTAGGAGTCGTGCAGTGCGAGCAGACCTGCGCCGTCGCCGGCCTGCGCATCGGCGAGCGCCTGCTCGAGCTGCGTCCACAGCTCCTCGCTGTACATCGCCTGGGCGACACCGTTCAGGGCCACCCCGCGGGTGACGTTCGGGCGGTCCGGCTCGGACGGGATGGGGTTGTCGTCGAGGGACTGCATCAGCGCGTCGAACGCTTCCTCGGCGGCGCCACCGTTGTTGAACACGCACTCGGCGTTGGCGCTGCAGCGGGCGAGGAACGTGTTGAGCGACTGCTCGAAGCCCGCTGTCTGCTGCAGGCCACTCGTGACGAAGTCGGCGGTCGGGTCGGCCGCACCGTCGAGCACGGCGGCGCGCACCGTGTCGGGGAAGAGCGTGGTCCACGTCGCACCCAGTTCGCTGCCGTAGCTGAAGCCGAAGTAGCTGATCGTCTCTTCGCCGAGTGCCCGGCGGATCGAGTCCATGTCGCGGGCCGAGTTGTTGGTGCCGACGAACTCGATGATGTCGGCGTTCTGCTCGGCACAGGCGTCCTGGAACTCTTGGGCGAGGTCGACGATCTGCTGCTTCTCGGCGTCGTCGTCGGGCGTGATGTCGGTGCTCGCGTAGTACCTGTCGTAGTCGTCGACGCAGTCGACCGCCGGGGTGGTGAGGCCCGTGCCCCGGGGGTCCCAGCCGACGATGTCGAAGTGGTCGAGCAGGGTCTGGCTGTAGATCTGTTCGGCGTAGACGGCGAAGTCGCTGCCGCCGAAGCCCGGCCCCCCCGGGTTCACCAGGAGCGAACCGATGCGCTCGTCGGGCTTCATCGCGAGATGCCGCGCGACGTAGAGATCGAATGTGCCGGCGTCGGGGTTCTGGTAGTCGATCGGCACCACGAGGCTGCCGGTCTCGACACCGTCACCGAACGGCTCCCAGTCGATCTCACCGGCGCCGCCGCCGGGCGTCGTGCCGCTCGATCCGGTCGCATCGGTGCCTGTCGGCTGCGTGCCGGACGCGCCCCCGATCGCCTCGCTGCCCGTGGCAGTCGGGTTGTCGTCACCGCACGCTGCGGCGGTGAGGACGAGCACGGCAGCGACGGCGATGGCCCGGACGGCGGGGGGGAAGGGGGTCCGCATGGCGGCCGAGCCTACGTCCCGAGCCGCCCGTATCGTGGGCGGCATGCGAATGGGCCCACACATGATGATGCCGGGCGACGGCGATGCCGTGAAGGGCAAGAAGCTCCAGCGTGCGGCGCTTCGTCGCGCGTGGACCTTCGCTCGTCCCTACCGCACGATCATCATCTGGTTCCTGCTCGCGATCTTCGTCTCGGCGCTCATCGCGCTGGTGCCACCGTTCGCGTTCCGGTCGATTCTCGACCGGGCGATCCCGGAAGCCCAACAGACGGGTGACAAGACGCTCATCGTGGTACTCGCAATTGTCGTGGTCGTGGCTGCGATCTCCGACGCGCTGCTCGCCATCGTGCAGCGGTGGTGCAGCGCCCGCATCGGCGAGGGCCTCATCTACGACCTTCGCGTGGCTCTGTTCGCCAAGGTCCAGCGCATGCCGGTCGCCTTCTTCACCCGCACCCAGACTGGCGCCCTCATCAGCCGGCTCAACAACGACGTCGTCGGTGCCCAGACCGCGGTCACCTCCACCCTCGGCAGTGTCGTCAGCAACGTGATCGTGCTCGTCACCACGCTGGCCGCGATGATCGCTCTCGAGTGGCGGCTCACCATCATCACCCTCGTCGTCCTGCCGCTCTTCGTCGTGCCGGCCAAGCGCGTCGGCAAGCGGCTGCAGGCCATCTCGCGCGAGCAGATGGGCGTGAATGCCGAGATGAACAGCCAGATGACCGAGCGCTTCAACGTGTCGGGGGCGCAGCTCGTGAAGCTGTTCGGGCGCTCGCACGACGAGATCGATCTGTTCGACAGCCGCGCCAGGCGTGTGCGCGACATCGGCATCACCTCGGCGATGTACGGGCGCGTGTTCTTCGTCGCGCTCGGGCTGGTGGGGGCCATCGGCGCTGCGGCGGTCTACGGCATCGGTGCGTTCTACGTCGTCGACGGCACCATCACGTCCGGCACCCTGGTGGCGCTGGCGGCCCTCGTCACCCGGGTCTACCAGCCGCTCACCGGCCTCACGAACGCCCGTGTCGACCTGATGACCGCGATGGTCAGCTTCGAGCGGGTGTTCGAGGTGCTCGACGCACCCGAGAACATCACCGATCGCCCCGGTGCCGTCGACCTCGTCGACCCCACCGGTCTGGTCGAGTTCGACCACGTGCGCTTCCGGTACCCCGCGGCCGCTGCGGTCACCGTGCCGTCGCTCGAGTCACCGAACGCCGTGGGTGGCGCCGTCGCCGACGTCACGCTCACCATCCGTCCGGGCGAGACGGTGGCCCTGGTCGGCTCGTCGGGGTCCGGGAAGACGAGCCTCGCCTCGCTCATCCCCCGCCTCTACGACGTCAGCGGTGGTGCCGTGCGCATCGACGGTCACGACGTGCGCGACCTCACCCAGGAGTCGCTGCGGTCGGCGATCGGCGTGGTCAGCCAGGACCCGCACCTGTTCCATGACACGATCGGCGCGAACCTCCGCTACGCCAAGCCCGATGCCACCCTGGCCGAGCTCGACGAGGCGTGCCGCGGCGCACGGATCTACGAGATGATGCAGACCCTGCCCGACGGGTACGACACCGTGGTGGGCGAGCGCGGCTACCGCATGAGCGGTGGCGAGAAGCAGCGCCTGGCGATCGCCCGGTTGCTGCTGAAGAACCCGACGATCATGATCCTCGACGAGGCGACGAGCCATCTCGACAACGAGAACGAGGCACACGTCCAGGAGGCGCTCGAGCACGCGCTGCGCGGCCGCACCGCACTCGTCATCGCCCACCGGCTCTCGACGATCCGCGACGCCGACCGGATCATCGTCCTCGACGACGGCCTGATCGCCGAACAGGGCACCCACGACGAGCTGCTGGCGGCCGGCGGCCTCTACGCCGCGCAGGTCTTCGCCGGCGAATCCCCCCTCCTCAGCTGACCCCCTCCGAACTTTGTCGGTGAGATGTCGCTGAGCGACATCTCACCGACGCAAAACCGGTGGGCGTCGGGGTGATCCACCTCCGTGTCACACCCCCTGGCCAAGATGGGCCGCATGAACCCGATCGTCGCTGTGCTTCTCGTCCTCGTCGCCCTGGCGGCAGGCTGGCTGCTCGCCACCCGCAGCCGCGCCACCACCCCGGTCGCCGAGCCCGCCCCCCGGCCCGAGCCGGTCGATGTGGCGGCGCTCGTGGCCCAGGCCCGTGCCGACGCCCGCGACGAGGCCCGCGCCGAAGCGGCCCGCGCCGCGGCAGAGCAGCAGGCAGCCCTGCAGGCGACCTTTGCCCAGGCGCTCGCCACCCTGCAGCAGCAGTCGCACGCCGAGCGTGACGCGGTCGTCCAGCAGCTCGCCACCATGGCGAAGGACCAGGTGGGCGCCCAGGTGGCGGCCGGCCAGGCCGATCTGGCGGCGAAGAAGGAGGTCATCGGCACCCAGCTCGACCAGATCAAGGACGAGATGCGGGCCGAGCTCGATCGGCTGGGCAAGGTCGTCGTCGGCCTGGGTGAGCGCAGTGCCGAGCAGTTCGGCCAGGTCGACCAGTCACTGCGGGCCCATGCCGAGATCGCCCAGCACCTCAGCAACACCACGCAGAGCCTGCGTGAGGCACTCGCCAACTCCAAGACCCGCGGCCAGTGGGGTGAGCGCATGGCGGAAGACGTGCTGCGCCTCGCCGGCTTCGTCGAGAACGTGAACTACCGCAAGCAGACCGCGGTCGAGGGCGACGGCCGGGGCATGCCCGACTTCACCTTCCTCATGCCGAAGGACCACGTGCTCTACATGGACGTGAAGTTCCCGTTGGCCTCGTACCTGAAGTACCTCGACGCCGGCACCGACGCCGAGCGCCAGGTCCACCGCGACCAGTTCCTGCGCGACGTCCGGTTGCGGGTGAAAGAGCTCGCCAAGCGCGAGTACCCCAAGACCAGTTCCGCCGCCACGGTCGATCAGGTGCTGCTGTTCCTCCCGAACGAGACGCTCAGCTCGTTCATCCTCGAAAACGACCCCTCCATCGTCGACGACGCCATGCGCCAGGGCATCGTGCTGTGCTCGCCGGTCACCCTGCTCGCATTCCTCGGGCTCATCCGTCAGGCGTTCGACAGCTTCATGATCGAGCAGACGAGTGACCAGATCCTCAGCCTCCTCGGCAAGTTCAACGAGCAGTGGGGCAAGTACGCAGACTCGCTCGACACGGTGAAGAAGCGGTTCGACTCGGTGCAGCGGGAGTTCGACACGCTCATCGGCACCCGAAAGCGGGCTCTCGAACGGCCGCTGCGCGAGCTCGAGGACATCCGCCGCCAGAAGGGCCTCCCCGTCGACGGGGTGCTGTTCGAGCTGGGTGACGCCACTGAGTCGGGTGCCGCGTACAGCAACGTGCGCGAGCTGGGCGCCTGACCGGCAGACTCGTCCCCCATGAGCCAGGCGTCGTTCGATCTCGACCTCGACGACGGCAGCGAGGTCACGTACACGGTCGCCGAGCTCACCGACGCCATCAACGGGGTCCTGCGCCGCGGCTTCCGTGACGGCGTGTGGGTCCGGGGTGAGATCCAGGGCTTCAACGAGCGGGGCCCACACGCCTACTTCCGGCTCGTGGAAGAGACCGACTCGGGCAAGGCGGTCGTCAACGTCCAGTTCTTCGCCCCTGCCCGCGCGCGCCTGCGGCCGCTGCTCGCCAAGAACCGGCTACGTCTGGCAGATGGGCTGAAGGTGCGCATCTTCGGTCACCTCGACGTGTTCGCCGGCTCGGGCCAGCTCGGCCTGAAGATGAGTGGCATCGACCCGCGCTTCACCCTGGGGGACCTGGCGGCCCAGCGCGACGACGTGCTCCGCCGGTTGGTGGCCAGTGGGCTCTATGACGCCAACCGACGCCGTGCCCTGGCGCCTGCGCCGCTGCGCGTGGGTGTCGTCACCTCGCTCGACAGCGCAGCCTGGGCCGACTTCCAGCACGAGATCGACCGGAGCGGGTTGGGCTTCCACCTGCGCGTCATCGACGTGCGCGTGCAGGGTGAGTGGGCGGTCACCCAGATCACCGCGGCGCTCGGCACGCTGTGCCGCGCCGATGACCTCGATGCGGTGGTCCTCATCCGCGGCGGTGGTGCGCGCAGCGAGCTCGCCACGTTCGACGACGAGCGCATCGCCACCGCCATCGCCATGTCGGCGCTGCCGGTGTTCACCGGGCTCGGTCACGAGATCGACCGCAGCGTCGCCGACGACGTCGCGCACAGCGCGCTCAAGACCCCCACGGCGTGTGCCGCCGCACTGGTCGAGTACGTGCAGGCGTTCGCGCTCGACGTCGAACGCACCTGGGGCGCGATCGAACGGTGCGCCGAGCGGTCGATCGGTGTCAGCGAGGGCCGTCTCGACGAGGTCGCCACCGGCATCGGCCACCGCACCCGCGCCGCCGTCGAGCGCGCCGACGATCGGTTGCGTCAGCGCATCACCCGGCTGTGCGGCAGCGCCGTGCGCGTGGCCGACCGCGCCGACGACCGCATGGGCACGGCCGTCGCCTCCGTCGGCCGGATGCCGGCCCGCACCGACCCCGAGCTGCGTCACGTCGACGCGCTTGCCCACCGGCTGCGCCTGCTCGACCCCGCCACCACCATGGCCAGGGGCTGGAGCATCACCCGCACCGCCGACGGCCGCACGGTGCGCAGCGCCGCCGAGCTGGCCCCGGGCATCGAGATCATCACCACGTTCGCAGAGGGCGCGGCTCGCAGCCGCGTCGAGGAGATCACCCCATGAGCAGCAACGACACGCCCGCAGCCGCCGCCGGCTATGCCGCCGCCCTCGCCGAGCTCGAGCAGATCCTCGGCCAGCTCGAACGCCCCGATGTCGATGTCGATGTGCTGGCCGTGCAGGTGCAACGCGCTGCCGAGCTGATCGAGTTCTGCCGCGAGCGCATCAGCCGTGCCCGCCTCCAGATCGAGCAGGTCGTCGCCACCCTCGACGACGACGCCTGACCTGTCACGGATCATGCGTGCTCGGGCCGGTGACGGCCGACCGGGAGTACGGGCATGCATGGTTCGTGGGATGCACCTAGCCTGACGACGTGGTTCCTGCTCCCGTCCCTGCGTCGCTCCCATGGGTCGCGGAGCGCATCGGCGTCCGGTTGCGCGACCTCCTCGCGGCCGAGTCGGCCCGCTGGGCCGACTTCGACGAAGACCTGCGCGAGCCGATCGACGAGATCGCCCGACTGGTGCTGGCCGGCGGCAAGCGCCTCCGCCCCGCGTTCACCCACTGGGGCTTCGTCGGCGCCGGGGGCGACCCCGATGACCCGATGGTCGTCAACGCCGGTGCCGCCTTCGAGCTGATGCACGCCTTCGCCCTCTTCCACGACGACGTCATGGACGATGCCAGCAGCCGCCGCGGCGCACCCACCACGCACACGGTCTTCGCCGAGCAACACGAGCTCGGTGACTGGGCCGGCGAGGCCCGTCGTTTCGGCGAGGGCGTCGCGATTCTGGTCGGCGACCTCGCCTTCGTCTATGCCGACCAGCTGCTGCTGGGCGCGCCACGCGAGGCCTGGGCGATCTGGAACGAGCTCCGCATCGAGCTCAACGTCGGCCAGATCCTCGACATCCTCGGCGGGGTTCGCAACGACCGCCGCCAGGACAAGGCCGAGCGGATCTGCCGGTACAAGAGCGGCAAGTACACGATCGAACGGCCACTCCACCTCGGCGCCGTGCTGGCCGCCCCCGACCGGGCCGCCGAGCTGCTCCCGGCGCTCAGCGCGTACGGGTTGCCGCTCGGCGACGCGTTCCAGATGCGTGACGACGTGATGGGGGCGTTCGGTGACGAAGCGCTCACCGGCAAGCCGGTGGGCGGTGACCTGCGCGAGGGCAAGCCCACACCGCTGCTCGCTCGTGCTGTTGCATCTGCAACGACCTCGCAGCGCGCCGTGCTCGACCAGGTCGGCCGCCCCGGCCTCACCGACGCGCAGGTGGCAGCCATTCAGCAGGTCATCGTCGACACCGGTGCGCTCGCCGACCTCGAGGCCACGATCACCTCGCTCACCGACGAGGCGCTGGTCGCGATCGACAAGGCGCCGATCACCGATCACGCGAGGGCCGAGCTCGTCGAGCTCGCCCACTACGTCAGCTGGAGGCATGTATGAGCAAGCAGCTCGACGTCGTGGTCATCGGTGCCGGGCTCGGTGGGCTCAGTGCCGCCGCGCACCTCAGCCGCGATGGCCACCGCGTCACCCTCGTGGAACGTGACGCCATCCCCGGCGGCCGCGCCGGCATGATCACCGAGGAGGGGTTCCGGCTCGACAACGGGCCCACCGTGCTCACCATGCCGAACCTGCTCGCCGACGCCTTCGAGGCAGCGGGCGCCGAGATGTCCGACTTCATCACGATCGACAAGGTCGACCCGATGTACCGGGCCTGTTACGCCGACGGCAGCACGCTGTTCGTCCGCCATGGCCGCGAGGCGATGACCCAGGAGATCCGCGAGTTCGCCAACGCCAAGGAGGCCGAAGCGTTCGGCCGCTTCTGCGACTGGCTCGAGCAGCTCTACCGGGTCGAGATGGCGCACTTCATCGACGCCAACTTCGACTCGCCGCTCGACCTCGTGAAGCCGTGGCGCGCCGGGCTCGAGCTCGTGAAGCTCGGCGGCTTCGGCAAGCTCGGCAAGAAGGTAGCGAGCTTCTTCGACGACGAGCGGCTCCAGCGCATCTTCAGCTTCCAGTCGATGTACGCCGGCCTCGCGCCGTACGAAGCGCTGTCGCTGTACGCCGTCATCACCTACATGGACTCGGTCGAGGGCGTGTTCGTGCCGAAGGGTGGCATGCACATGATGGCCAGCGGGCTGGCCGCCGCGGTCGAGAAGGCCGGCGTGACGATCCGCTACGACTCACCGGTCACCCGCATCCTGCGTGATGGCAACGGTGCCGTCACCGGCGTCGAGATCGGCGGCGGCGAGCGCATCGCTGCCGACGCGGTCGTGTGCAACCCCGACCTGCCGGTGGCGTACCGCACCCTGCTCGGTGGCGTCGACGCGCCGCGGGTGGCGCGCAAGGGCAAGTACTCGCCGAGCTGTCTGCTGTGGGTCGCCGGCGTGAAGGGCCTGCCGCCCGCCGATGCCGCCCACCACAACATCCACTTCGGTCACGACTGGGACGGTTCGTTCAAGGCGCTCATCCACGACGGTGTCCGCATGCCCGACCCGTCGATCCTCGTCACGCTCCACAGCCTCGACGACCCGTCGCTGGCGCCCGAGGGCTGCAGCAGCATCTACGTGCTCGAGCCCACCCCGAACCTCGACGGCAAGATCGACTGGGGTCGCGAACGCGACCGCATCATGGAGTCGATGCGCAGCCGTGTGGCGTCGCTCGGGTACCCCACCGATGTCGTGGTCGAGCGCATCTACGACCCGCTCGACTGGGAGGCGATGGGCATGGAGCGCGGCACCCCGTTCGCCCTGGCGCACACCTTCCTGCAGACCGGCCCGTTCCGGCCGAACAACGTCGACAAGCGTGTGCCGGGCCTCGTGTTCACCGGCTCGTCCACCCTGCCGGGCGTCGGCGTGCCGATGGTGCTGGTGTCGGGCAAGCTGGCCGCGCAGCGCGTGCTGCAGTACGCGGAGGACCGCCGTTGAGCGTGACGCTCGACGAGAGCTACGCGCGCTGCCGCGAGCTGAACAAGCGCTACGGCACGACGTACTACTGGAGCACGAAGGTGCTGCCCCGGGTGAAGCAGCACCACGTGTGGGCGCTCTACGCGTTCTGTCGTTACGCCGACGACATCGTCGACGACATGGGCCCGGCGCCGGTCGAGGAACGGGCGAAGGCCCTCGCCGACTTCGGTGACCGGTTCTTCGCCGACGTGGCGCACGGCGCGTCGGACGACCCGGTGCTGAAGGCCGTGGTCCATACGGTGAAGGCGTTCGACATCGACCTCGACTGCTTCCGCCGCTTCCTGCGCAGCATGACCATGGACCTCACCGTGCCGACGTACGAGACGTGGGACGACCTGCGTGGCTACATGGACGGCTCGGCTGCGGTGATCGGCGAGATGATGCTGCCGATCCTCGAGCCGCTGCAGCCCGAGGCGAAGCAGCACGCCCGCGATCTCGGTGACGCCTTCCAGCTCACCAACTTCCTCCGCGACATCGACGAGGACCTCGACCGCGGCCGGCAGTACGTGCCCCAGGAGGACCTCCGCCGCTTCGGCGTCGACCTCACCGAGCGCCGTGTCACGCCGCAGTTCGTCGAACTGATGCAGTTCGAGATCGCCCGCTGCCGCGAGCTCTACGTGTCTGCCGACCTCGGCCTGTCGATGCTGCCCCCGCAGTCGGCCAGGTGCATCGGGGCCGCGCGGGTGCTCTACGGGCGGATCCTCGAGAAGATCGAGGCGCAGGGCTACGACGTGTTCAGCAAGCGGGCCCGCGTGTCGACCGCCGAGAAGGCCGCCATGGTGGCCAAGCTCGTCCTGCCGATACGGCGATGAACCGCTCGTCACGCCCCACCCCCGACGACCTTTGCCGCAACGGGGTCGTCCACGACCCGAGCACGGCAAAGGTCGGGCGAACGGCGCCGGGACGGGTCGGGCGGGCGGTGCCGGCAGGGGTCGTGCGGGCGGTGCCGGCGGCGATCACGCTGGCAGGGATGATCGCGACCCCGCTCGCTCGGCGTGGAGGGCCGGTGCGGCGGGTGCTCAGCACGGTGGTCGTCAGCAGCCTGTTCGCCACCACGGCGGCGGCGGCGCAGCGCCGGTGGGGCACGCCTCGCACGGCGACTGCGGCCACCGGCATCGCCGCTGCCACCGCAGCGGTCGAGCACCTGGGCACCACCACCGGCGTTCCGTTCGGCGGCTACACCTACACCGGCGCGCTGCGGCCCCAGGTGGCCGGCGTGCCCGCCATCGTGCCACTGGCCTGGTTCGCCATGGCGGTGCCCGCCCGCGAGGCGGCGCACGCTGCGCTGGGTGCCCGCTCGAACCCTGTCAGCCGTGTTGCGCTGGGTGCCGTCGCCCTGACCGCGTGGGATCTGTTCCTCGACCCGCAGATGGTGGGCGAGGGCTACTGGCGTTGGGCTCGCGTGGGTCGCTACCGCGGCATCCCGCTCAGCAACTTCGCGGGTTGGCTGCTCACCAGCCTCGGGGTGATGACCGTGCTCGAGGTCGCGCTGCCCGTCACCCGCGACGACGCCGACACCGTGCTGGTGGCCGAGTACGGCACGATGGCGGTCATGGAGACCATCGGCTTCGCCGCGTTCTTCCGAGACCGCGTCGTGGCCGCCACCGGCGGTGCGGCGATGCTGCCCATCGCAGCGCTCGCAGCGGCGCGGCTGGTGTCGCGTCGTGGCTGACGTCGCCGTCGTCGGCGGTGGGGTCGGCGGGCTCGCCACCGCCATCCGCCTGCGCGTCCTCGGTCACGGCGTCACGGTGTTCGAGCGCAACGACGTGCCGGGCGGGAAGCTGGCCGTGCGCGAGCGCGATGGCTTCGTGTTCGACATCGGGCCGTCGCTGGTGACGCTGCCGCACGTGTACGACGAGCTGTTCCGGCAGGCCGGCACCTCGCTCGCCGACGAGGTCGACCTGATCCGCCTCGACCCGCAGTTCCGGTACACGTGGGCAGACGGCCACACGATGGTGATGCGCGACGACGGTTGCGACGAGCCCGGCTACCGCGAGTTCGTCGAGCACGGCCGCACCATCTGGGACATCAGCGAGCGCACGTTCTTCGCCGGCCCGATGGGGTCACCCGTGTCGCTGCTGCGGCGCATGCAACGGCCGAGCGACCTCGTCCGCATCGATCCGCTGCGCACGCTCGACGCTTCGGCCCGTCGCTGCTTCACCGACGAGCGGATGGTGCAGTGGGCCGGCCGCTACGCGACCTACTCGGGCTCGTCGCCGTACCGCGCGCCGGCGACGCTCGGCTGCATCGCCCACGTCGAGCACGAGTTCGGGTGCTGGTACCCGATGGGCGGTCTCGGTGCGCTGCGCGATGCGTTCGTGCGCGTGGCCGAGCGGTCGGGTGTCGACGTCCGTTGCGGGTCCGACGTCGCGGCGATCACGGTCGGCCCCACCCGTGTCACCGGCGTCCTCCTCGCCGACGGCACGATGCACCCGGCCGACGTGGTGGTGTCGAACGCCGACGCCGAGCACCTCTACCGCGACCTCCTGCCCGACCGGAAGGCGCTGCGCCGCGTGCACCGATCGACGCCGTCGACGAGCGGCTTCGTGGTGCTCGTCGGCGCCGCGGGAGCCACCCCCGACATCGCCCACCACAACGTCTGGTTCAGCAGCGACGAGCGCCGCGAGTTCGCCCAGATCGCCGACGGCCACCTGGCCGACGAGCCGACCGTGTACGCCTGCGTCAGCTCGGTCACCGACGCGTCGCAGGCGCCGGCCGGCGACGAGAACTGGTTCCTGCTCGTGAACACGCCCGCCGGCGTCGAGGTCGACCGCGACGCCTACTCGGGGGTCGTCCTCGACGTGCTCGCCCGCCGCGGCATCGACCTGCGCGGTCGCGCCCGCTTCACCGAGACGATCACCCCACACGACCTCGAGCAGCGATACCGGGCGCCCGGCGGCGCGATCTACGGCTCGTCGTCCGACGGCCGCCGTGCCGCCTTCGTCCGCCCTGCCAACCGCGGCTCACGGCCCGGCCTTTACCTGGTCGGCGGCAGCAGCCACCCCGGCGGGGGCCTCCCCCTCGTCACGATGAGCGCTCGCATTGTGGCCGACATGATCACCGGCGATCTGGTCACCGGTGACCTGATCACCGGCGACCTGGCAGGCCGCGCATGAGCCGTGTGTTCCGCCGCATCGCCCTGGTGGTCCGCATCGCTGCTGCCGTGATGGCGATCGCCCGCATCGCCCAGGCCGCCCGCCGCCGCCCGCCCCTCACCGCAGCCGCCGCGCGGCCGGGCGGGGAGGTCGATCAGCGGATCAGCGTGGTGGTGCCGGCGCGGGACGAAGCCCGTCGGATCGGACCGTTGCTCGACGCGATCGTGGGTGCGCCCGGGGTGCTCGAGGTGTTGGTCCTCGACGACGAGAGCACCGACGACACGGCAGCCATCGCCACCGCCGCCGGCGCCACGGTCGTTCCCGGCACGGCGCTGCCGCACGGCTGGGCCGGCAAGGCGTGGGCGATCCAGCAGGGCGTGCAGCGGGCGAAGGGCGACTGGGTCGTCACGCTCGACAGCGATACGCGTCCCTCGCCCGACCTGCCGCTCGCGCTCGTGGAACGCGCCGAGGCCGACGGGCTCCAGTTCGTCACGGTCGGCGGCCGCTTCGAGTGCCCCACGCCCGGTGCGCAGTGGCTCCATCCGGCCATGCTCACCACGCTCGTGTACCGCTTCGGCCCGGCGGGCCGCGCCGGGCGCGTCGCACCGCACCGCCAGCTCGCGAACGGCCAATGCATGGCGTTCCCCCGACAGCCGTTTGTGCACGCCGAGGGCATGCTGCCGGTCGCCGCCGAGGTGGTCGAGGACGTGGCGTTGGCTCGTCACCTCGCCGGCCGGGGGTGGTCGGTGGCAATGCTCGATGGGCCCACCCTGCTGACCACTCGCATGTACGAGACGCTCGGCGAGACCTTCACCGGATGGGGCCGGTCGCTGGCGCTGCCCGGTGTGGAACCGGCCTGGCGCCAGGCCGTCGACCTGGTCGTCGTCCTCACCGCACAGGCGCTGCCGTTGCCCCGTCTGCTGCTGCGCAAGGGTGATGCGCTCGACGTCGCGCTGCTGCTCGTCCGCCTCGGCACGCTCGGCGGTACGGCGCAGGCGTACGAGCGCCCAGGGGCCGCCTACTGGCTGTCACCCCTCGCCGACCTGCCGGCGGTCGGTGCGCTCGCGGCGGGTGCCGTCAGGCGTCGGCAGACGTGGCGGGGTCGCTCGTACGGCTGAGCAGTGCCGCCTGCGCGAAGCGCACGCCGATCAGCGTCATCAGGCAGCCGGTGGCCGCCGTGCGATACGGGCCCTCGACCACGATCTGCACGAATGGGAAGGCCACCACCCCGGCCCTGGCCCCCCACGCGAACGACCGTGCAGCGAGCATCACCACCACCAGCACGCCGATCGAAACGGCTGCTGCCACGGGCGACAACACACACACGGCGCCTGCGAAGGTGAGCACGCTGCGCCCGCCGCGGAAGCGTGCGAACACTGGCCACGCGTGCCCGACCATCGCTGCGAAGCCGGCCACGTACCCGACCCACCAGTCGCCAGGAGGTGCGAGCAGCACGCCGACCCCGGCCGCGGCAGCGCCTTTCAGCACGTCGCCCGCGAACACCGGCA
>Ga0247832_1005513_pt1 | contig 14601 bp, 14 predicted proteins | sample LaCruzMarch2015__10_FD_192407 | JGI IMG/M metagenome (GOLD analysis project Ga0247832, IMG submission 192407) | Freshwater microbial communities from meromictic Lake La Cruz, Castile-La Mancha, Spain - LaCruzMarch2015_4m | ecosystem: Environmental > Aquatic > Freshwater > Lake | place: Spain... | reverse complement strand
TTTACCGTGCACCTCAGCACACCGAGTGGTTATGAAGTGGACCCCACCATTGCCGGCTTGCGTTCGCGCGAAAGCTATAAGTTATTCAAAGACCCTATGCAAGCCTGCGAAGGCGCGGATTTAGTGACCACCGACGTATGGACCAGCATGGGCTATGAAGCAGAAAACGCTGTTCGGCAACAAGCCTTCGCAGATTGGTGTGTTGACGCTGACATGATGTCGCAAGCCAAACCCAACGCTTTGTTCATGCATTGCTTGCCTGCCCATCGCGGCGAAGAAGTTGCGGCTGATGTGATCGATGGACCTCAGTCTGTCGTATGGGACGAGGCTGAGAACCGTATGCATGTGCAAAAGGCGTTGATGGAGTTTTTATTGCTAGATAAGCAATAAACGCTTAATTAAGTTCCCAATGCATAAACCGGTCATTCGAATTTAGTTTGATTCGGTTACCCGTTTTGAAATCACTGGTTTGCTATGCGCTGCGATAACCATACAGCCACGGTATATCCATCAGCCTTTTGCCTGCCGAACGCAAACCCACATCTCTCGCCCACTGCATTGGGCCAGTGGCGTGGAATATTTCTCCATTGCGAATCGCACGCGCTTGCACGCGTGCATTGCGCTGCCAACGGGCTTGCGCGAACGCTGCAAAACGTTGGCGTACATCTTGGTTGGCCAACCTAGTCCATTGATGGGCCAACTCCGCCGCATCCTCAATGGCCATACCTGCACCCTGTGCCAAATAAGGCCGCATGGGGTGGGCGGCATCGCCAACCAAAGCAACCCTCCCCTGCGCATGTTGCGTGGCATTTTGCATGGGTGTGCGATCGTATAAAGGCCATAAACGCCAGTTATCGCAGGCATCTACCAGCGCTTGTAAATGTGTGCAAGCACCCGTCAACGCGCTTTGCAGGTCGGCACGCGTCTCAGTGAGCGATTTAGATAGATTCCAATCTTGTAAGTCTTGGATTGCAACATCGTGCAATTGTCCTTCGGTGAGGCACACCACATTGAGCCATTCACCGCCGCGCACGGGATACTGCACAACATGCACCTTGGGCCCCATCCACACCGACACATCTTGGCTTCGCAAATGCGCTGGCAAGTCAGTTTGTGCCACTAATGCGCGGTAAGCCAAGTGTCCTGTCATGCGTGGAAGACCATCGCCCAACACTTGTTGGCGCAATGTGCTCCAAACTCCATCGGCAATCACGAAAGCATTGCTGCATTCTTTTGTAGTCTGTTCTTGTGCACGCGTAGATAAAACCTGGTTTGCACTTACTACTGTTTCACCCAATGAGACAGTGACGCATACTTGCTGAGAATCCTGTTGCACGTTCTGCACAAGAGAATCACATTGCTCATGAACGCCCGATACGCGCGCTGCATGCAGTAATACATTTTGTAAATCTGCACGGTGGATGGTGAGGTAGGGGGCGCCGTATCGCGTCGACATATCAGCCAAGGGCAACGTGGCTAGGACTTCACCAGTGCTGACACGCCGCGCTTTCAAATTAGCAGGATACGAAGCCACCTTTTGCATAGCAGTCGACAAACCCCACCCATACAAAATGCGTGTGACGTTGGGGCCGAGTTGGATACCAGCACCGACCTCGGTTAATTCAGGTGCGCGTTCCAAAATTTGCACCGAAGCATTCGCACGCGCCAGTGCAAGCCCTGTTGCAAGCCCTGCAATGCCTCCACCTGCGATCAATACTTTTTCTAACATGGATGGCATTGTGCATGGCACTTATGCGGTAGTTGCTTTATGTAACTATTAGGGACTCGCTTACGGGAGCACAGCACCTTAGCTTGTGCCTCTATAAATTCTCACAATGACTTTATGATCCAAGCTTCCGACACCATAGTTAGGCGACCCATGAAATGTAGAACTCTTCTTCAAGTCTCAGCGGTCTTAGCACCCTCTCTGGCGACGCAGTGGGCCCACGCGCAACAACGCTTGCAACCAAGCCTTGCAAACTGCTGAAGTGAAAGAAAAAATCTTGAGCCAAGGCAACGAACTTGGTGGCGGATCACCAGAGCAATTCGCCGCACTCATCAAATCAGAGGCACCACGATGGGGCAAAGTGGTGCGGGACGCGAAGATTGAGCCGGAGTAAGCACAGTCCCTTGCTGTTTAGTATCAAAGATTAAAGAACTGCTTGCAGACCTTTGCGCTCCAAAATATTAAGTAGTTTGAGCGATGGGCCACTGGGCTTTTTGTCACCCAATTCCCACTTTTGAATCGTGGAGACGCTGATATTGAGAATTGCCGCAAAGACTGCTTGGCTTACTTGCTCCTTTTCGCGTAATTGTTTGATTTTTATTGGCGAAATTGGCTTCACCTCTAGATTACAAAGCGCGTCGAACTCGAGCATGCGGCGCTTGCTAATGAGGCCACTGTCATGTAAGCCCAAGGCTGATTCATGGACTTCTTGAAGTATTCTGCTTTTACTTTTTGCCACTATCACATATCTCCATTTAATTCAATGAGTTCCCCAGCAATGACTGCATTTGCTAGCTGACTCGGCTCAAAACTCAACAGCGTTAGTGCCAACTGCTGTAAAGATTTGAGCTCATCGCTGTCGATATTCGATCTTTCATTCTTCTCAAATCCGAATAGAAAGAACCAACGTTCACCAAACTTGGTTGCAACAATCGTTCTTGCCCCAGAACTTTTTCCTCGACCATGAAGCGCCAATCGTTTCTTCACAACATACCCACCAAGATCAGCGTCGATAAGGCCATTGACCATTTCTTGTGTCGCGTCTAAAAGATCTTCTTGGGTTACCTTGTTTTTTCGCATCCATCTCGCAAAGGTTTTGGTTGCGAAGACTTGTAGATTTGTTGTCATAAAAGTATTGCACCTGGTGAAACACTTGTCAAGAAATTTCTGAATCAAGTGATGTCTTGGTTAATACTTTTATGCTAATTAATGGATGTCTGTTGGGCAATTCAAAACAATTTGAGTGCGGGTAATGCTTGTGCCAAAAATTAAAAAAGGGCCCCGTAGGGCCCTTTTACTTAAAGCAAAAACGTAATGATTTAAGCCTTCACCGCTTCAGCAGCCTCTTGGTACTCAGCAATCTGGTCAAAGTTCAAATACTTGTAAATCTTGCTGCCATCCGCGTTGATGACGCCCATATCAGCCAAGTACTCAGCCTGCGTTGGAATGCGCCCGAGCTTAGAGCAAATTGCTGACAACTCGGCTGAGCCCAAATACACATTCGTGTTTTTGCCCAAACGGTTGGGGAAATTACGGGTGCTGGTAGACATCACCGTGGCGCCCTCTTTGACTTGCGCTTGGTTACCCATGCACAAAGAACAGCCTGGCATTTCCATGCGCGCGCCAGCATTACCGAACACGCCGTAGTGGCCTTCTTCCGTGAGTTGCTGTGCGTCCATCTTGGTCGGTGGCGCCATCCAGAGCTTGACAGGAATATCGCGCTTGCCTTCAAGCAATTTGGATGCGGCACGGAAGTGTCCAATGTTGGTCATACAAGAACCGATGAAGACTTCGTCGATCTTGGCGCCAGCGACATCGCTCAAGGTTTTTGCGTCATCAGGATCATTCGGGCAACACACGATGGGCTCTTTGATCTCGTTCATGTCGATCTCAATCACATCAAAGTATTCCGCATCTTTATCAGCTTGCAACAACTGAGGATTGGCCAACCAAGCTTCCATCGCTTGAATACGACGCGTTATGGTGCGTGGGTCCGCATAGCCTTGGGCAATCATGTTTTTCAACAACACAATATTACTTTGGATGTATTCTATGATCGGCTCTTTATGCAAGTGCACGGTACAACCAGCGGCGCTGCGCTCAGCAGATGCATCAGCCAATTCAAAGGCTTGCTCTGCTTTCAAATCAGGCAAACCTTCGATCTCCAAAATACGGCCTGAGAAAATATTTTTCTTGCCCTTTTTCTCGACCGTCAACACACCTTTTTTGATGGCGTACAAAGGAATTGCATGCACCAAGTCGCGCAGGGTCACGCCCGGTTGCATCTTGCCTTTGAAGCGCACCAAGACGCTCTCCGGCATATCTAAAGGCATCACGCCTGTCGCAGCTGCAAACGCTACTAAACCAGAGCCTGCAGGGAAAGAAATACCGATAGGGAAACGGGTGTGGCTATCGCCTCCAGTGCCCACGGTGTCAGGCAATAACATACGGTTGAGCCATGAGTGGATGATGCCGTCGCCTGGCTTCAAACTGATACCACCGCGATTGCTGATGAACTCTGGCAACTCGTGGTGCATCTTCACGTCCACAGGTTTGGGATAAGCAGCGGTGTGGCAGAAAGATTGCATCACCAAGTCGGCGCTGAAGCCCAAGCATGCGAGGTCTTTCAACTCATCACGCGTCATCGGGCCTGTGGTGTCCTGAGAACCCACCGATGTCATGCGTGGCTCGCAATAAGTGCCTGGCAACACGCCTTGGCCTTCTGGCAAACCGCAAGCGCGACCCACCATTTTTTGCGCCAAGGTGAAACCTTTGCCGTGGCTTTTTGGCACCGCGGGCAAACGGAACAATGTCGATGCTGGCAAACCTAAGGCTTCGCGTGCTTTGGCGGTCAAACCACGACCGATGATCAACGGAATACGGCCACCGGCACGCACCTCGTCAAACAACACATCGCTCTTGACGGTGAAGCTGGCAATTTCTTTGCCGTCTTTCAAGGCTTTGCCATCGTAGGGGCGTAATTCAATTACATCGCCCATGTTCATTTGCGACACGTCGAGTTCGATCGGCAATGCACCAGCATCTTCCATGGTGTTGTAAAAAATTGGAGCGATTTTGTTGCCCAAACACACACCACCGAAACGCTTGTTCGGCACAAATGGAATGTCTTCGCCTGTGAACCACAACACGCTGTTGGTGGCCGATTTACGGCTAGAACCGGTTCCCACCACATCGCCCACATAGGCCACCAAATGGCCACGTGCGCGCAAGTCTTCGATGAACTTCACAGGACCACGCTTGCCATCATCTTCGGGGGTGATGCCGTCGCGTTTGTTTTTCAACATCGCCAAAGCATGTAAAGGAATATCAGGACGACTCCAAGCGTCAGGCGCTGGAGACAAATCGTCAGTATTCGTTTCGCCGGTCACCTTCAACACACTAATGGTGATGCTCTTAGGCACTTCAGGGCGGCTGGTAAACCACTCAGCATCGGCCCATGACTGAACGACTTCTTTGGCAAACGCATTGCCCTTGTCGGCTTTTTCTTTGACGTCATGGAACTGGTCAAACATCAACAAGGTTTTCTTCAAACCTGCGGCAGCAACTGGCGCACAAGCTTTGTTGTCGAGCAAGTCGATTAATGGTGTGAGGTTGTAACCACCAAGCATGGTGCCCAACAGTTCGGTAGCTTTTTCAGCAGACAACAACGCACATTTTTCAGTGCCGTGCGCAACAGCCGCTAGGTAAGAAGCTTTGACCTTCGCCGCATCGTCCACCCCAGCAGGTACGCGGTGGGTAATCAAATCGACCAAGGTCGACTCTTCACCCTTCGGAGGGTTTTTCAACAACTCAATCAACTCGCCCGTTTGTTTGGCACTCAAAGGCAAAGGTGGAATACCCAATGCAGCACGTTCAGCCACATGGTCTCGGTAAGCTTTCAACATCGTTCTCTCTCCTAGCTAAATAAATTAATTGGGGTCAGGTACAGATTAAAAATTAGGGTCAGGTACACATTTATTTTCTGGCTACGCTAGGCGCTGGGCCATCGAGTAAATTGAATGCGGGGCCTTTTTTCATGGCCTCAGCCACGGCGACTTGTGCTGGGCTTTGGCATTCGTCGGCCATGCGTTGGCCGAGCTTGCTGTTCATCAACATGGATTTGTTTGCGAGCTGTAACCACATGGCACCAGCTTGGGGGTCTTCTAAGCGGATGGCGCCGGTAGCAGAAGGCACGGGCGACACGTGGAAACGGTGTTTACCCATCTGCAAAGTGAAGAAGCCACGGTTTTGTGCGTCGGGGGTGATGTGCACCACATTGCCCAATTCACAAACGATGCGTCCAGTGTGGACTTGTTCGGCGACGGCCAATGCTTTTCCGTCTAAATCCACAGCGAACACATTTGGCACAAAAAAGCTAGAGAACGCACATACAAAAAAACACATTGCGGCATAACCGCCAACAAATCGATTGCGAGTCCGCAAGGCCATATTCAGCAGGTCTTGTTTGTAAATGTTATGCATGGCTGTCTCCGGTTGTTTGTATAAAAAATTCCAGCACCTCTTTTGCCAAATGTCTGCCCGTGCTGTGCGCTCGTTCCAACACCTGCCAATAAAACCTGTAACTCGCACGGTCATGTAAGTGACCTTGGTGGCTGATCGGCGCCCACTGCGCCTTGAATCCTGCCAAGACTATTTCGCTAGCCAACTCTATTTCTGCGGCTTTGGGCGACAAAGCCTCTAGTATGGGGCGGATTTGTGACGGATGGATGCTCCACATCCTGGTAAAGCCAAATTCTTGTGCGGCACGCACAGCCGCGGCACGCATGGCATTGGTGTCGCTGAGTTCCGTCACCACACAGTGCGAAGGCACTTTGCCATGGGCGTGGCAGGCGCTTGCAATTTCTAACTTGGCACGCACCACCAAAGGATTGCTGAACTGCCCCGCGGACTGCATGGCTTGCGCTGGAATCGCGCCGTTGTGGGTAGACACAAAGTCCATCAAACCAAAGCTCAATGACTGAACGCGTGTGAGAGCAGCAATCGCAAACGCGTTGTGCACTGCGGTGGGTGATTCGATCAACACGTGGATGGGTAGGTCTTTAGCGCCAGCAGCGATTAAGGCACGCTCAGCAAACTCTACATCCGCTACCGACTCCACCTTAGGCACCATGATGTGCGACAAGCGCTGTCCCGCTTTGCCAGCAATGGCCGCAATATCTGCCTCAAAACTAGGATGGTCCACCGCATGCACGCGCACCGCAACGCGAGCGTTTGCGTCAGAGGATAAAACAAGCTCTGTCACCAACGCAGCATGCTCGGCTTCTCCGCCCACAGGCGCGCCGTCTTCACAATCGAGGGTGACATCAAAGACGCAGGTACCGAATTCCTGCGTCATCTCGGCTTGCAGTTGCAAGCTTTTGCGCATCCGCACTTCGACGCCGCTGTAGTGATCGCATACAGGGATCACCACACCAGCGGCCTGGGCCCCTTGCAAGACGTCGCGCGGATGGCTCAAGTCAGTCTCGCGAGAGATCAGACCAAATGGGCCACGCCCGCTTGTTCGTCGGTCAGCTCTTTGAGTGTTTTGTCAATGCAAGATTGGCTGAAGGCGTCGATTTCCAAGCCTTCGACCACTTTGTATTGGCCGTTTTCGCAGGTCACAGGGAAACCAAACATCACGTCTTTCGGAATGCCGTACCAGCCTTGTGAAGGAATACCCATCGTCACCCACTTTCCGTGTGTGCCCAATGCCCAATCACGCATATGGTCGATGGCAGCATTAGCGGCAGATGCGGCTGAAGACAAACCGCGGGCTTCAATGATGGCAGCGCCACGCTTGCCCACAGTTGGCAAGAACACATTGGCGTTCCACTCTTGGTCGTTGATCATGGTCTTGACCGATTGGCCAGCGATCGTGGCGAAACGGTAATCGGCATACATCGTGGGTGAATGGTTGCCCCACACGCACAATTTTTCGATGTCTGCCACGGCTTTGCCAGTTTTGGCAGCGATTTGGCTCAATGCACGGTTGTGGTCCAAGCGCAGCATGGCAGTGAAGTTGCCGGGCATCAAGTCAGGCGCAGATTTCATGGCGATGTAAGCGTTGGTATTGGCAGGGTTGCCAACCACCAGCACTTTGACATCGCGCGATGCAACAGCATTCAAGGCCTTACCTTGTGCAGTGAAGATGGCGCCGTTGATGGCAAGCAATTCGGCGCGCTCCATGCCAGGGCCGCGTGGGCGTGAACCTACCAACAACGCGTAGTCGGTATCTTTGAAGGCAGTCATGGGATCAGAATGGGCTTCCATGCCAGCAAGCAACGGAAATGCGCAGTCTTCGAGCTCCATCATGACGCCTTTGAGGCCTTTTTGGGCTTTTTCGTCAGGAATTTCCAGCAATTGCAAGATCACGGGCTGGTCTTTGCCCAGCATTTCGCCTGAAGCGATACGAAACAACAAGGCGTAACCGATTTGGCCAGCAGCACCGGTGACGGCAACGCGAACAAGCTTTTTGCTCATGATGAAAACTCCAAAAGTAATAAAAAGAAGGCTCTTTGCGAGTTTACCCTCGAAATCGACAAACTAGCAGTGTCTTATGTCTTATAGAAGATATGATTCAGCCCATGGACAGTCTCACGCCCGCCTTCAGTCCCCTGTACCAGCAGATCAAAGATTTGATCTTGCAAAGCCTGCAAACTGGCGAATGGAAGCCTGGGGAAGCCATTCCCAGCGAAATGGATCTCGCCGCCCGATATCGGGTTAGCCAAGGCACGGTAAGAAAGGCGATTGATGAGCTGTCTGCAAACAACCTTTTAGTACGCCGCCAAGGCAAAGGCACTTTTGTCGCGACCCATGCGGAACAACAAGTTCAGTACCGGTTTTTAAAACTCCAACCCGATCACGGGGAAAGCCAACAAGAAGGCCCCGCTGAGCGTACGATCATTGACTGCAAGCGCCAAAGGGCCAATGCGGATATCGCCCGCTCCTTGAGCTTGCGGGCCGGAGATGCGGTGCTCCAAATCACCCGAGTACTCGCATTTGCAGGTGATCCAACCATTTTGGAGGATATTTGGTTGCCCGCCACGCCCTTCAAAGGACTGACGGCAGAGCGTCTGAGTACCTACCGTGGCCCCATGTATGCGCTTTTTGAGACCGAATTTGGTGTTCGCATGGTGCGTGCCGAAGAACGTATCCGCGCCGTTAACCCAAATGACGCTCAGGCAAAGCTTTTGGGCGTCTCTGTTCAAGCCCCGTTATTGAGCGTAGAACGCATAGCTTTTACTTACAACGATGCTCCAATGGAGTTACGTCGTGGTCTTTATCGAACTGAAACGCGTCACTACTACAACGCGCTGAGTTGACTTGAAACCCTCATGTCAGCAAGTTAGTTGGGTTGCAATAGAATCAAAAATGTTTACGTATCCAGATAAACCCCAATAAGGATTTCACCCATGACCGAGCTTGCCAAAAAGCGGCCTGAATTTAGAAATATCAACGCGCTGTTGGACCTTCCCACCTACCGCCTACCCGCTGCTGGATTTGTTTCCATCTTGCACCGCATCAGCGGATTTGTCATGTTTTTGTTACTCCCCTTTTTGGTGTGGATGTTTGACACTTCGGTGTCATCAGAAATTTCCTTCGCCAAATTCAAAGCTGCTTTCAATATTGGCGTGGGTTTTGTGCCCGGCATCTTGGTGCAGTTGGTCGCTTTGGTCTTGATTTGGGCCTACTTGCACCATCTCATTGCGGGTGTTCGCCACTTATATATGGACGCCCACCATGCGGTGAGCAAAGAATTCGGCAAATCCTCTGCCTTGGTGACCTTGGTCTTGAGTTTGGGGCTGACTGCCACCCTGGGCGCCAAGCTGTTTGGTCTTTACTGATTTCCTAGGAGCATTTCATGTCCGTGAATTACGGTTCTAAGCGCGTCGTCGTGGGCGCACATTACGGTCTACGTGACTGGCTTGCCCAACGGGTTACTGCCGCACTGATGACTGTGTTTACTTTTATTGTTATTGGCCAGTTGCTGTTGACTTCTGGCGAGATCGGTTATGACAAATGGGCCGGAATTTTTAGTGGCCAATCCATGAAGGCATTGACCTTTTCTATCTTTATTACTCTGACCTATCACGTTTGGGTGGGTGTGCGCGATATTTGGATGGACTACGTCAAACCTGTGGGTGTGCGTTTGTTGTTGCAAGTTTTTACTTTGGTTTGGCTGGTGTCTTGTCTCGGCTGGGCCATTCAGGTTCTCTGGAGGCTGTAAGTCATGACCGTTAAAAGTTCCATTCCCCGTCGCAAGTTTGACGTGGTCATCGTGGGTGCCGGCGGTTCAGGCATGCGCGCATCTTTGCAATTGGCTCGCGCTGGCTTGAACGTCGCTGTGCTGTCCAAGGTCTTCCCTACCCGTTCACACACTGTCGCAGCCCAAGGTGGTATCGGTGCCTCGTTGGGCAATATGAACGAAGACAACTGGCACTACCACTTTTATGACACCGTAAAAGGTTCAGACTGGTTAGGCGACCAAGACGCGATCGAATTCATGTGCCGCGAAGCCCCTAAAGTGGTTTACGACTTAGAGCACATGGGCATGCCTTTTGACCGTAACCCAGACGGCACGATTTACCAACGCCCCTTTGGCGGCCACACCGCGAACTACGGCGAAAAAGCTGTTGAGCGTGCATGCGCTGCTGCTGACCGCACAGGTCACGCCATGTTGCATACGCTTTATCAACAAAACGTCGCTGCTAAAACGACTTTCTTTGTGGAATGGATGGCGCTAGATTTAATCCGCGACGAAAGTGGCGACGTAGTTGGCGTCACTGCCCTAGAAATGGAAACAGGCGAGCTCTACATCTTGGAAGCCAAAACCACCATGCTCGCTACAGGTGGTGCTGGTCGCATCTTTGCAGCGTCCACCAATGCGTTCATCAATACGGGAGACGGTTTGGGCATGGCAGCACGCGCTGGCATTCCTTTGGAAGACATGGAGTTCTGGCAATTTCACCCTACAGGCGTAGCCGGTGCGGGCGTGTTGTTGACCGAAGGTTGCCGAGGCGAAGGCGCGATTTTGCGCAACAGCTTGGGCGAGCGCTTCATGGAACGCTACGCACCTGCTTACAAAGATTTGGCTCCGCGCGATTACGTGTCACGCTGCATGGACCAAGAGATCAAAGAAGGCCGCGGCTGCGGTCCTAACAAAGACTACATCAACCTCGACATGACCCACTTGGGCGTTGAGACCATCATGAAGCGCTTGCCTTCGGTGTTCGAAATTGGCCACAACTTTGCCAACGTCGACATCACCAAAGAGCCTATTCCTGTGGTGCCGACCATCCATTACCAAATGGGCGGTATTCCTACCAATATCCACGGCCAAGTGGTGACGCAAGACGCTAGCAACCAAAGTGTAGTTGTGAATGGCTTGTATGCAGTGGGTGAATGTTCCTGCGTGAGCGTGCACGGTGCTAACCGTTTAGGTACCAATTCATTGTTGGACTTACTGGTCTTTGGTCGCGCTGCTGGCAACCATGTGGTGGAGTTCAACCAAAAGAACAAGCACCACAAACATTTGCCAGAAAACGCTGCAGATATTTCTCTCGCCCGTTTGGCACGTTTGGAAAGCAACAGCACTGGCGAATACGCACAAAACGTGGCCAACGATATTCGTGCTGCGATGCAATACCACGCTGGGGTTTTCCGAACCCAAAAGTCGATGGACGAAGGCGTGGAAGAAATTGCCAAATTGCGTAAACGCGTTGAGAACATTGGCTTGAAAGATAAATCAAAAATCTTCAACACTGCGCGTATTGAAGCTTTGGAAGTCGAAAACTTAATTGAGTCCGCTGCGGCCACCATCGTCTCCGCAGCAGCGCGTCGCGAAAGCCGAGGTGCCCACACCGTCGACGATTACGGTGATACGCCAGAACATCCCAACGGTCGTAACGACACCGAATGGCATAAGCACACGCTGTGGCACCGTGATGGCAACAAGCTCACCTACAAGCCCGTGCAAATGAAGCCACTCACCGTGGACAGCATCCCCTTGAAGACCCGTACTTTCTGATCAGGCACACACCATGACAAAACGCACGTTTGAAATTTACCGCTACGACCCCGATACCGACGCTAAGCCATATATGCAATCCATCGAGGTAGAACTCGACGGCACGGAACGCATGTTGCTCGACGCATTGATGAAACTCAAAGAAGTCGACCCCAGCATCAGTTTTCGCCGCTCCTGCCGCGAAGGCGTGTGTGGCTCTGACGCGATGAACATCAATGGTAAAAACGGCCTTGCCTGTTTGACCAATATGAACACCTTGCCTGGCAAGATTGTGTTGAAGCCCCTGCCTGGTTTGCCTGTCATCCGCGACATGATTGTCGACATGACCCAGTTCTTCAAGCAATACCACTCGATCAAACCTTATTTGGTCAACGACACACAACCACCAGAAAAAGAGCGTTTGCAGTCACCCGAAGAGCGTGACGAGTTGAACGGTTTGTACGAATGTATTTTGTGCGCGAGCTGCTCGACCAGCTGCCCCTCTTTTTGGTGGAACCCAGACAAGTTTGTCGGCCCAGCTGGTTTGTTGCAGGCCTATCGCTTTATTGCTGATAGCCGTGACCAAGACACCGCTGGCCGTTTAGACAACTTGGAAGATCCATACCGCTTATTCCGTTGCCACACCATCATGAATTGCGTCGATGTCTGCCCCAAGGGTTTGAACCCTACCAAGGCGATCGGCAAGATTAAAGAGTTGATGGTGCGTCGCGCAATCTAATATGAACATTGAATCACCCTTTCGCGACACCTCTGTCGGCGACCCACTGCTTGAAGGCGTGGCGGGTGATCAGGCATTAAATGAGCGGGCCTTGAGCAAACTGCGTTGGCGTAGCCGACGTGGATTGCTAGAGAACGATTTATTCATTCAAAAGTTTTTTGATCAATACGAATCGCAACTCACCGTGGCACACGCCCGTGGCTTGTATGTATTGATGGATTTGTCTGACAACGATTTGCTTGACCTCTTGCTCAAGCGCAGAGAAATGCCAGACACCGTGACACAAGAAGAAGCACTTGAGGTGCTGAGTATGTTGAGACACTGAACGCAAAACTGACATTAGGAAAAAGACCATGAAACTCTCAGACAACAAAGCCACTCTGTCGTTCAGCAACGGCAGTCCCAATATTGAGATGCCCGTCTACCAAGGCTCTATTGGCCCTGACGTGATCGATATCCGTAAGCTCTACGGACAAACTGGCATGTTCACGTATGACCCAGGCTTCTTATCTACTGCGTCATGCCAATCTGGTATCACCTACATCGATGGCGACAAAGGTGAATTGCTTTATCGCGGTTACCCCATTGAACAGCTCGCCACCCAATGTGACTATCTAGAAACTTGTTATTTGTTGCTCAAGGGCGAATTGCCAAACGCTACACAAAAGCATGATTTCACCAAGCTTGTTACCAATCACACCATGGTCAACGAGCAGATGCAATTTTTCTTGCGTGGTTTCCGCCGTGACGCGCACCCCATGGCCGTTATGACTGGCTTAGTAGGCGCCTTATCGGCCTTCTACCATGACAGCACTGACATCAACAACCCAGAGCACCGCGATATTTCTGCCATCCGTTTGATTGCAAAAATGCCTACTTTGGTCGCTATGGCCTACAAATACACCATTGGCCAGCCTTATATGTATCCCAAGAACGACCTGAGCTATGCAGGCAACTTCTTGCGCATGATGTTCGGCACACCTTGTGAAGACTATGTGGTCAACCCAGTACTTGAGCGCGCCTTAGATCGCATCTTCATCTTGCATGCAGACCATGAACAAAACGCGTCGACCTCTACCGTGCGTTTGTGCGGTTCTTCTGGCACCAACCCCTTTGCAGCGATTGCTGCGGGTGTGGCTTGCTTGTGGGGCCCTGCCCACGGTGGTGCCAACGAAGCGTGTTTGAACATGCTTCAAGACATCCAGAAAATGGGTGGCGTTGCCAAAGTGGGCGAGTTCATGGAGAAAGTCAAAGATAAAAACTCTGGCGTCAAACTCATGGGCTTTGGTCACCGTGTTTACAAAAACTACGACCCACGCGCCAAACTCATGCAAGAAACCTGCAATGAAGTTTTGCATGAACTTGGACTTGAGAACGACCCTTTGTTCAAACTCGCTAAAGCACTCGAGAAAATCGCCTTGGAGGACGACTATTTCGTGCAACGCAAGCTCTACCCCAATGTCGACTTCTACTCGGGCATCGTGCAACGCGCCATTGGCATTCCTGTAAATTTATTCACCGGTATTTTTGCTTTGGCTCGTACTGTTGGTTGGATTGCCCAATTGAACGAAATGATTGGTGATCCCGAATACAAAATTGGCCGTCCACGTCAGTTGTTTACAGGTGCGCAACATCGTGATGCTGAGTTATTGGCCAAGCGTGAATGATGCGCAACATGTTTTGCTTTACACAGAGTTCGGGGGCTATTACGTAGACCCGCGTGGACGACGAATTACCGCAGATCTAATTGATCCGGACTGATTCGCATCAAATGACCAAATACCATGCTGCCCATATCTAGACGCGTAGCAGCAATATTAGAGGTCCAGAGAGACATGACGAAGAAAGTAGCCAGCACGCGTGCATAGAATTTAAATGAATATTTAGACGGCTGCTTGTTTCTGAATATGCTAGCGAGAGGTGACTGCCTCTTCTTAAAAGTAATGGGGGCTTCCATCGCAGCACTTGTTTCGATTTGAGTTTCAGCACTTGATTGGCTGGGGTCTGTTTCGGAATGGCTTGCAAAAACACCTGCAGAACTAATTTCTAATGCATCAGAACTGTTAACGGGCGCATCGTCCGTAGGGTTTGAAGCAATAGATGCATCAAGAATTTGACTACTGTTCTTAA
>Ga0247832_1005501_pt1 | contig 14622 bp, 13 predicted proteins | sample LaCruzMarch2015__10_FD_192407 | JGI IMG/M metagenome (GOLD analysis project Ga0247832, IMG submission 192407) | Freshwater microbial communities from meromictic Lake La Cruz, Castile-La Mancha, Spain - LaCruzMarch2015_4m | ecosystem: Environmental > Aquatic > Freshwater > Lake | place: Spain... | reverse complement strand
CGGCCAGCAGCTCCAGATGATGGGGCATCAGCCGCGGAGTGGGCATGCGGGGCAGCACCACGGCGGCGTGCGGGTAGGCCGTGGCGAGGCGGAGGAGCTGCTCGCGCTGGACCTCGAGGCGAGCCCGGCCGAACGCGCTCGAACCGACCAGCGCCGAACGCGCCGAAGCCGGCAACGTGACGCCACTCTCGCGGGCGGCCGCCGTGACCGTGAGTGCGAGCCCGGGGCGGTCGGGCCAGCACGCGTTGACCACGATCGGCCGGAGCGCCAGGTGCAGGTCGTCCTCGACCTCGGTAGCGAGCTCGATGACCTCGTTGACGGGTGTCTCCTCCGGCAGCGTGACGAGCAGTGCCTCGGCGCGTGCCGGGTCGGCGAGCATCTCGGCGACCTCGTCCGCCTGCTGCCGCACCGGCCCGTTGCTGACGACGGCCTGCAGACCGCGTGCCGAGCGGATGAAGGGAGCGGCGTGGCCGGCGGGTGGGGCGTCGACCACGATGAGGTCGGCGGCGCGGGTGCGCTCGAGCTCTTTGATCTTGCCCAGGACGAGCAGGTGCTCGAGCCCCGGTGTCGACGCGGCGACCATGTCGAGCGACGTGGCCGAGACCGCCTTGCGGACGATGCCCCCGAGGCCCTTCAGATCGAGGTAGTCGCCGAAGGCCTGCTCGGGCGGGATCGTGCGCCCACGGATGCGTCCGCCGCCGGTGAACGTTCGCAGGACATGCTCGGTGGGGCCGAGCGGCTGTCCGCCGAGCAGGGGCCCGAGTCCCGGCTTGCCGTCGACCGAGACGAGCAGGACGTCGGCGCCGTTGCGAGCAGCTGCGAGCGACAACGCTGCGGCGACGGTGGTCGAACCAACGCCTCCCTTGCCGGCCACCAGCACGACGTGCGCGGTGCCGGTCGTGCTCCGCCGGCTCGTTCCCACGACGATGAGGGTAGCCGTGACCAGGTCAGACCGGGGCGACCACGGCGGTGGCATCCGCCACCGGGTCAGGGCAGGGCGCCGACGTGCCCGAGCGCGAGGCGGAGCAGGCGGTCCTGGCCTCCGGTCATGTCGCGGCGGACGGCAGCGCTGACGGCTTCCTCGGGGGTGTACCACTCGAGGTCGAGCGCCTGCTGCGTGGGTGTGCAGTCGCCGGCGACCGGCACGACATAGGCGAGGCTCACCGCATGGTGCCGGGGGTCGTGGAAGCCGCTGACGTCGGGGTCGGGGAAGTACTCGACGATCGTGAACGGCGCCGGGCTCGGTGGGATCTGTGGCAGGGCCACGGGCCCGAGGTCCTTCTCGAGGTGACGGATGAGAGCATTGCGGATCCGTTCGCCGTACATGACGCGGCCACTGACAACCATGCGGCTGAGCGATCCGTCGGCGGCCTGGCGCAGCAGCAGGCCCACCTTGACGACGTTGCCGAGCTCGTCGACACGCACGGGGACGGCGTCGACGTACACCAGTGGCACGTTGGCGCGGATGTTCTGGAGGGTCTCGGTCTCGAGCCAGCCGGTCTTGATGTCGAGTTGGTCGCTCACGCATTCGTCCTGTGGAGTAGCCGTTGGCGTCGATGATGACATGCGAGGTCCCGTGGGACACGACATGCATGGCACACACGAGACCGAACCCGCTGCACAGGTGTCGTCACCGACGATCCCGACCGGGTCATCGGCGGCGACGTCGCGCCGGTGCCACCGCTGGAGGGGTGCGAGGCAACGCCGGTGCGATCACGGAGACGCCTTCGTCGACGGCAACGGCGATGCCATCGGTGTCGATGTCGACCGGATCGCTGTTCGACGAGACCACGATCGGCGCCTCCTCGCGCGGCTTGCGGCCCAGCACCTGATCGATGCCGAGCATGCCCGCCGCCATGACTGCACCCAGCGACCCGTGCCGCCGCCGAGCGTTCGCGACCATGTCGACTTCGACCGAGACATCGATGGGGACGTCGATGGGGACATTGACCGGGCCGTCACCTGAGACATCCCCCGTGGCATCCCCCGTGGCATCCCCCGGGATGTCACCTGGGGTGTCACCCGGGCGGGAGTCCGGTTCCTCGGTCATGGGTGCACGCTAGCGCTGGGGTCGGGTGGGTGGGTATCGCACCGCGAGGTGGGAGCGATCGCGTATTCTCGCGAGCGTGCCTGAGGGGGAAGGACTCCACCGAGCGGCCGCTGCGTTGCGGACTGCGCTGGTCGGCAAGCCGACCGTGTGTTTCGACGCCCCTGGTCTGGTCGGACCGACCCCCACCCTCGGACGAGTGGTCGAGCGGGTCGAGAGCCACGGCCGCCACCTCGAGATCGTGTGGGACGACGGGCTCGTGCTCCACACCAACCTGCGCCTCACCGGCACGTGGCACCTCTACCGCGAGGGTGAGCGCTGGCGCCGGTCGGTCATGGACAAGCGCGTCGAGGTCCGCAACCCGTCGTGGGTCGCAGTGTGTTTCGCGGCGCCCGTCGTCGAGGTCTACCGCCAGCTCGATCGGTCGCGGCACCCGGGCCTCGGCCCGCTCGGTCCCGACCTGTCACGTCCCGGCGTCGACGTCGACGAGAGCATCAACCGGCTGTACCACTACCGCGACCAGGCCGCCCCGGTGGCCGAGGCGTTGCTCGACGAGCACGTCGCCACCGGCATCGGCAACGTCTACCGCTGTGAGGCGCTGTGGGCGGCGGGCGTGCACCCGTTCGCTCCGGTGTCGTCGCTCGACGCCGACGACTGCGCCCGCATCATCGAGGTGGTGGTGCGGCTGGCGCAGGCGAACCTGCGCCAGGTGGGCCGCATTCTGACGCCCTTCGTCGAGCACGAGCTCGCCGTGTACGGGCGCAACGGTCAGGGGTGTGAGCGCTGCGGCGACACGGTGACGGTGTGCCGCTCGGGCGATCACCAGCGCCTGCTCTACTGGTGCGCCGGGTGCCAGACCCACCGGTCACCGATCGTCGACACGATGCACCATCAGGACGACACGCGTGAGATGGACCCGCACCCTGCAGCGGTGAAGTTCCTGCACGACCTGCCGTGGCGTCGCGGCGACCTGGCCGGCTGATCAGCGCTTCTTGCGCGCGTTGTCCTTCGGTCGCAGCTGCGTCGGCTTCTTCACGAACCGCACGGCGATCCACGTGTCGTCGATGCCGAGCACCTTGGTGTCGAGCCAGCCCTTCTTCAGCCGCGACGCCTTCAACGAGTCCTCGGTGATGTCGGTGGCGACCTCGGAGGTGGGGCGCGGGTAGGCGACCCACAGGGCTCCGTCGGGTGGCAGCGGGGCGGTGATCTTCGGCCACTCGAGATCGAGCGCGTCGCGACGGGTGTGGAACGTGATCACGACGTCGAGCGGAGGCATCAGGCTCTGCTGCCACACGGCGCCGCCGGCGTCGCCGAGCAGGTCGCGGATGTGCGTCGGTGGGTTGCGGACGGTGAAGACGTGGTCGGCATCGATCTCGAGCTTCTTGTGCAGCGGGCTGCTCGATACTGCGTCGCTCATGACCCCATCATGGCCCGACCGCACAGGACCACATCGATCTCGATCTCGATGGCCACTCGGTCGGTTCGCTCGGCGGGCTGGCGATAGCGCCCGGCGTAGCGGCGCACCGCTTCCGCCACGGCGTCCGGATCGGTGTTCACCCGGGCCGTTCCCTCGAGTGTGATCCAGCGGCCGCCGTCGAACGAGCTGACGACGGCGCGCCCGCCGCGTGCGGCGTTGCTGGCCTTCACGGCGCCGGCGCGGGTGATGACGCGCACCAGGGCCGTGGGCTCGTCGTAGGTGAAGCCGACCGGCACGACGTGCGGGCTGCCGTCGGCGCGGAGCGTGGTGAGCGTGGCGAGGTGTCGTTCGGTGAGGAACAGGCGCGCGGCGTCCGAGAGCTCGCGTGGCGGGAGCGACGGCATCAGGTGGTCGCGATCGCCTGGAGGATGTCGGCCTTGGCGGCCTTGCGAGCCGGCAGCCAGGCGGCCACCACTGCAAAGACGATGGCACCGATGCTGAACGCCAGCACCGACACCGCCGAGAAGTCGAAGGTGTTGAGACCCTGGTCCTTCAGCGCCTGCACGACGATCCACCCGAGGGTGAGGCCGAGGACCACACCGATCACGGCACCGAGCAGCGCCGTGACGATGCTCTCCCACCGCACGCTCGAGCGCACCTGCGACCGGGTCATGCCCACCGCACGCACCAGGCCGAGTTCACGCCTCCGTTCGTACACCGACAGCAACAGGGTGAGCACGATGCCGAGCACGGCGATGAACACCGACATGCCGAGCAGTGCGTAGATGAAGTTGAGGAAGCCACCGAGCTGATCGATCTGGCTGTCGATGAACTCGTCGCGGGTCTGCACCTTGGCCGTGGGGTACGTCTTCGCCACGGCGGCGATGGCGTCACGTGCCTCGTCGACACTGGTGCCGGGGGCGGCCGTGGCGAGGATCTGCACGTCGAACCGGATCGTCTGCACGTCGGCGAGCAGTGAGCGGTCGGCCACCACGCTGTCGACGGTGGCGCTGTCGAACAACCCGACGATGGTGAGATCGGTGGTAGTGCCGTCGAGGAACCCGGCGCCGATGGTGTCGCCCACCTCGAGCGAGTTGTCTGCGGCGAAGTCCTCGGGCACGACCACCGAGTTGTCGCGCACCGCATCCCAACCCTGGCCGGTGAACGTGAACTCGATGAGGTTCTCCGCGGCATCGGCGTTGACTGTGACGATCAGCGAGTCCTCGGGCGTGCCGTTGATGGTGAGCCGCACGGGAGCGCCGCCGAAGGCGACGACGTCGCCCACCTCGGGCAGCGGGGTCAGCTCGTCGACCAGGGTGGTGGGCAGACCGCCGCCCGATCCCTGATCGCTGGTGCTGACGGAGATGTCGCCGCGGAACTGCTCGCCCACGGTGGACCGGAACGACGCCACGATCGACGTGCCCAGGGTGGACACACCCACCAGCAACGCCAGACAGATGCCGAGCGCCGCAGCGGTGAGCGCGGTGCGCTCGGGACTGCGGGCTGCGTTGCGAGCGGCGACCTCGCCCGTGACGCCCCGGATGGCCCGCAACGGCGGCACCAGCGCGAGGGCCAGCGGGGTGACGATGAGCGGAGCGAAGGCGATGAGTGCGACGAACAGGCCGAGCACACCCGGCACCAACCAGGTGGTGTCGGACGTGAGGCCGAGCGTCACGCCGAGGATCGACACCAGCACCGAGACGGCACCGACGATGAGACGACGACGCGACGACCCGGAGCGGTCGACGCTGACGTCGCGCATCGCAGCGAGCGGCGGGGTGCGGCCGGCCCGCAGCGCCGGCAGCACGGCGCACACGAGGGTGACCACGAGGCCCACCACCATCGTCCACACGAACGTGTCGAACTGGATCGACAGCGACGAGTCGCTGGGGGCGAAACCGATTGCGGTGAGGAGGGCGATGATGACGGTGGCGAGGGCGATGCCACCGACGAAGCCGAGCAGACCGCCCAGCACACCGACCGCGACCGCCTCGACCATCTGCGCCTTCACCACCTGGCTGCTGCGGGCACCGACGGCACGCAGCAACGCGTTCTCGCGCAACCGCTGGGCGGCGCTGATCTTGAACACGTTGTAGATGATGAAGCAGCCGACGAACGTGGCGATGCCCGCGAAGATCGTGAGGAACGTGGTGAAGAACTTGAAGCCCTCGGCAATGGCGCTCTGGCTCTCCTCGATGATCTCGGTGCCGGTGAGCACCTCGACCGTCTCGCCCGAGAGCTTGCTCTGCACGGCGTCGCGAAGGTCCTCCTCGCTCACGCTGCCGTCGCCGGCCACGAGGATCGAGTCGACCTGACCGGCTGTGCCGATCACGAACTCCTCGGCGGTCGCCAGGTCGAACAACGCCCACGAGGCGCCACCCGACGTGTCGTTGCCGGCGAAGGTGGCGATGCCCACCACCTCGAACGAACGCACACCACCAGCGGCGGTGACGTTCACGGTGTCGCCGATGTCGATCTTGGCGGTCTGAGCCGACTTGCGGTCGATGACCACCTGGCCGCCGTTCTCGGGCGCGCTGCCTTCGGCCAGGGCCCACGGTGAGTTCTCGCTGCCCGAGTAGACGCCGCCGAACTTCGGCGGGCCGTCGATGCCGACCGGCTTGTCGTCCGACGTGGAGACTCGGGCGAAGCTCTGCACGTCGGGCTGCACCTCGGCCACGCCCGGCACCGAGCGGATCTCGTCGGCGAGCGAGCTGGAGATGCGGTCGCGGGCGTCGTCACCGAAGTCGCCCTCGATCGAGTTCGACGACCGGACGACCGTGTCGACGTTGGCGTAGGCGTTGGCGAACAGCCGGTCGAAGCTGCCCTGGATGGTGTCGCCGAAGACGAACACGCCACAGAGGAAGGTGCAACTGGCGATGACGCCGAGCGAGGACAGGAGCATGCGTCCCTTGCGGGCGAGCACGCTCTTCAGAGCGATGCGGAACACGGCGTCACTCCCCGAAGTGCTTCATGCGGTCGAGCACACGGTCGGCCGTGGGATCGAGCATCTCGTCGACGATCTTGCCGTCGGCCAGGAACACCACGCGGTCGGCGTAGGCGGCGGCGACCGGGTCGTGGGTGACCATCACGATGGTCTGGCCCAGCTCGCGCACGGCGAGGCGCATGAACGCCAGGATCTCGGCACCGGTGCGGCTGTCGAGGTTGCCGGTGGGCTCGTCGGCGAAGATGATCGTCGGCTGGCTGGCCAGCGCTCGGGCAACGGCCACACGCTGCTGCTGGCCACCCGACAACTCGCTCGGCCGGTGCTTCAGGCGGCTCCGCAGACCCACGGTGTCGATGACCCGGTCGATCCACTGCTGGTCGCCCTTGCTGCCGCCGAGCAGCAGGGGAAGCGTGATGTTCTCGAGCGCAGTGAGGGTGGGCACCAGGTTGTACGCCTGGAAGATGAAGCCCACCTCGGTGCGGCGCAACTCGGTGAGCTGCTTGTCATTGAGCGAGGCGAGGTAGGTCTCGCCCACGTACACCTCACCGGTGCTCAGGGAGTCGAGGCCGGCGAGGCAGTGCATCAGCGTGCTCTTGCCCGAGCCCGACGGGCCCATGATCGCGGTGAAGCGGCCCTTGTCGAACGCGACGGTGACACCGTCGAGTGCGCGGACCTCGCTGTCACCCGAGCCATAGATCTTCGAGGCGTCGATGGCACCCGCAGCGGCGGACATGGTCGTGACGGGGCTGGGCAGCGCTGTACTCATGGCCATAGTTGTAGCGCGCTCCGCAGCGGTGTCGCGCCAGGGTCGTGTCGTTTCACGCGTCGTTCAACATGAACGTGGCGGCGACGCGCCACCCGCCACCGGGGCGCGACCCGGCATCGAGGACCCCGTCGGCGAGCGCTACCCGTTCGCGCATGCCGGCGAGACCGAGGCCGGGCGGGCCGGCCGGCTCGGTTCGCTCCCCGTCGTCGTCGATCGTGACGGCAAGCGCTCGGTGCGATGCCTCGATCGAGACGTCGACGCTGGTCACCTTCGACGCGTGGCGGCGCACGTTGGTGAGCGCCTCCTGGACCACGCGGTAGGCGGCGAACTGGACCTGTGTCGGGACGGCTGCGGTGTCGCCGCTGCGTCGAACCCTGACCGGCAGGTGCACACCCGCTGCCGCGACCAGGCCGTCGATGGCCGCGAGGTCGGGCGGAGCGAAGGGCGGCGGGTCATCGTCGTCGCCCGGGTTGCGCAGGCCCCCGACGATGCGCCGCATCTCGGCCATCGCCTCGCGCCCGGCGGCCTCGATCGCCTCGAGCGACTCGATCGCACGATCCGGCTCGGCTCGCACGGCGCGGCGCGCAGAGCCCGCCTGGACGATCATGAGGCTGATGGCGTGAGCGACCGTGTCATGCAGCTCGCGCGCGAGCCGGTCTCGTTCGGTGTCCACGGACGGCGACGATAGTGGGAAGCCCCCTTCGTGCCATGTGACGCCTACCATGCATCACCATGCAGTGTCCTTCGTGCGCAGCGCAGTTGGCGCTGGGTGCGCGCTTTTGTTCGTCGTGCGGGCACGCGGTGGCACCGGGTCAGGCCGAGGAGCGTCGCGTCGTCACCGTGCTCTTCGGTGATGTCGTCGGGTTCACGACCCTGGCCGAGCACCTCGACCCTGAGCAGGTGAAACGCCTGGTCGACGGTGTGTTCGCACGCCTGGTCGACGATGTCACGTCGTTCGGTGGTCGGGTCGACAAGTTGCTCGGCGACGGGATCCTGGCCCTGTTCGGCGCGCCGGTGGCGCACGAGGACGATGCCGAGCGGGCTGTGCGGGCAGCGTTGCGCATGCAGCGGAGCATCGCCGAGCACGCCGCGCAGCTCGCGCAGGGCGACGAGCCCCTGCGCATGCGCATCGGCATCAACACCGGCGAGGTGCTGGTCGGCACACTCGCAGGCACCGACTACACGGCGATGGGCGACGTGGTCAACACGGCATCGCGGCTGCAGGCAGAGGCGCCGCCCGGCGGGATCCTCGTGGGCGAGGCGACCCAGGCGCTCACGGCCGATGTCATCGAGTACGGCGAGGCCACCGTGCTGCAGCCCCGAGGGCGCGAGCAGTCGATCACCACCTGGCTTGCGCTCGACGCGCTCACTCCGCCCGGTGCCCGCACGCGGCGGAGCGACCTGCGGCTGGTGGGCCGCGACCCCGAGCTGACGCTGATGGCAGCGGCGGTCTCGCTCGCGCTGACCGAACGGCGCAGCGCGGTGCTCAACCTCGTGGGCGAGAGCGGCGTGGGCAAGAGCCGCCTCGTCGAGGAGCTGATCGCGTCGCTCGACGACTTCGGGGCCGGTCATCCGCTCGTCCTCGAGGGCGTGTGCGCGCCCTACGGCGAGACCAATGTGTGGTCGCCGGTCGCCACGGCGCTCGCCGGCCACCTCGACATCGGGCCGAATGCCTCGGCCGACGAGGTGCGCGCCGAGGCCGTCCGCAAGGCGACGCACCTGCTGTCCGACGATGGTTCCACGCCGGGGTCCGACGTCGCCCGCTCGGTCGAGGTGTTCCTTCACCTCCTCGGCTACGAATCGTCGCTCGACGCCACCGATGTCGCGATGCGCCGTGACGTGGTCCATCGCGCCATCGCCCGCGTGGTCGAGTTGCGGTGTGACAAGGGTCCGGTGGTGCTCTGGATCGACGACCTGCACTGGGCCGACCAGGTCGTCGTCGACCTGCTCGAGCACCTCGCCACCACGGTCACCCGATACCCGTTCGTCATCGTCACGTCGATGCGTCCGGGCGGCGACCTGCCGTGGCCACCGATCACCGACCGGGCCACGGTCGTGTCGCTCATGGTGCAGCCGCTCAGCCGCGCCCAGAGCGACGAGCTCGCGCTCGAGCTGCTGGGCGAGGCGGCATCGGGGAGCGCCGGTGTCGCCGACATGCACCTGCTCGGCGCGCTGTTCGACCGCAGCGGTGGCAACCCGCTGTTCCTGCAGCAACTGGCCGAGGTCGTGGCAGACGAGGGTCCCTCGAGCGAGCTGCCCGACTCGCTGCGAGCGCTGATCGCGGCGCGCCTCGATCAGCTGCCGGCTGACGAGCGACAGGTGCTCGACAACGCCGCCACCCTCGGTCTCTCGGGCAGCATCGTCTCGCTCGAGCGGTTCGCCGCGGCCATGAAGCAGCACTTCGACCGGGCCGTCGTCGCCCGGCTCGACGCCAAGGGGTTCCTCGAGCTCGATGGCAGCAGGTGGCGGTTCCGCAGCGACTCGGTGCGCGAGACGACGTACCAGATGCTCACCAAGTCGGCGCGGGCGCAGCGCCATGCCGGGGTGGCGGCGTCGATGGCCGAGCACTCGCCCGCAGCGCTCGACGACCTGGCCCATCACGCTGCGTCGGCCGCCGAGCTCGTGGCCGAGGTGGGCGCCGTGCGAGCCGTGCCGCCCACGATCACGGCCGATGCCATCCGGTACCTCACGGCGGCCGCGGTGAGGGCCCGCGACACGGGGAGCCTGCGGTCGCTCGTCCGGCACACCGGCCGTGCGCTGGCGCTCATGGAGGTTGCCGGCACGCCGTACACCGAGCGGGCGCCCGTCATCCTGATGCGGTGCGCCGGACTCATCGAGCAGCGGCAGTTCGACGAGGCCCGGTCGACCATCGACCACGTGCTCGCCGAGGCGATCACCCGGCACGACATCGCAACCGAGGGCGCGGCCCGTCGGCAGCTCGGCTCGCTGCACAACCTGATGGGCGACCGGGCCGGGGCCCGGGAAGAGCTCGGCCGCAGCGTCGATCTGCTCCGCTCGGCGGGCGCCACGGCGCTGCTGGCCGACGCACTGCGCCAGCGCGGTTTCATCGAGCTGTTCGGCGGTGTGCTGGCCGATGCCGAATGGTTCTTCGGTGAGGCCGAGAGCCAGTACGCCGAGCTGCACGACGAACGCGGCCTCGCCTACATCGAGCAACACCGGGCGTGGCTGTCGTTCCTGTCGGGCGACCTCGTGCTCGCCGACGAGCGGTTGCACCGGGCGGCCGACACCCTGAACCGGTTCGGTGACCGCAATGGTGTCGGCTGGGCCTTCGGGTTGCTCGCGTTCGTCCGCTTCTTCCAGCGGCGTTTCGACGAGGCCGAGGACCTGGCCGTCATCGTGCAGGCCGAGTCGATCGAGACGGGCAACGACTGGGCCGCGGCCATGATGCAGACGCTGATCGCTGACCTGAGCCTGTGGCGCGGCGATCTGCACAAGGCGCTCTCCCACGCCGAGCAGGCCCGCAACCGGTTCCGTCGTGGCGGTGACGCCTTCGGTCTCGCCCAGGCGTTGTCGGCGCTGGCCCGCACGCAGGTAGCCCTCGGCCGCACGGCAGCGTCGCAACGAACGGTCGAGGAGCTCCTGGCGGTCGGCGACGGGTCGCCGGCGGGGCCGGTGCCGCTGCTCGCCTCGGCGGGCGCAGCCATGCACCGAGGTGACGGTCGTGCCGCGGTCATGCTCGCCGAACGGGGCATCCAGGTCATGGAGTCGCGCACCAGCGGTACGTTCGAGGCCGACGTCATCCGGGTGATCGGATCGGCACAGCTGGGGCAACTCGACGACGCGATGGCGATCCTCGACGGCATCCCGGCGGTCGCTCGCGAGCACCCGTTCGCCCTCGCCGCCTCCGCTCTGGTCGCAACGCTCACTGGTGATGCCGACGCTGCGCTGCGCGAGGCTCGGGCTGTGCACGATGCCGTAGGTGCCACCTATCTCGACCGGGCGATCACCGCTGTCGCCGCCGCCGGCGCTCATGCCGAAAACGGCGATCGATCGTCCGCTGCCGCTGCGGTCGGCGACGCGCTCACCGAGTCGTTGGCGGTCGGTGACGTCGTGGCCACAGCACTACTGCAGCGCACGCACGTGCGGGTGCTCGGCATGCCGCACCGTTCGGGTGCCGGTGACGAGAGCGCGCTGGGCGAGGGCTGGATCCGGGTGGTCGATGCGCTGCCCGCGCTGGAGGTCGCGACATGAGCTGGCTCGACGACGCGCCCGACGGTCTGCCCAACGATCTCCTCAGCGCCGCGGGCCCCGAGCTCGCCGGTCAGATCGAGGCGATGCGCCGAGAAGCAGCGCTCGCCACGCCAGGCCGCACGGGTGAGCTGATCTCGCTGCGCGCGCAGCAGATGGTCACGGGGGTCGGGTCGTCCAACGACCTCGGCCCGCTCACCGATGCCGAGCAACTCGTGGTGGCGATCGCCGAGCAGTTCCTGCTCGACGCGCACGGCATCGACGACGGCATGGTCGCCGCGCTCGGCCAGTACTTCACGCCGGCCGAGCAGGTGGCAATCATGTTCCACCTCGCCCTCGCCGACGGGTTCACCAAGTTCGACCGCATCTTCAGCACGGGGGAGTCCCACTGATGGCCACCACACCACGCCTGCCCAGCGCCATCGAGGGTCAGCCGGCAGCGTTCGGCACGATCCTCGCCCACCAGCCCGAGCTGGGGAAGCGCTTCGGTGCGACGTACGCGCAGTTCTGGTCGCACGGGGTGCTCGATCACCCCACGAAGGAGACCGTCCGCATCCGCAACGCCCGCATCACCGACTGCGGGTATTGACGCAACGTCCGCTTCGCGGTCGCGAAGCAGCAGGGGCTCGACGAGGGCCAGGTCGCTCTCATCACCGACGACCACGCAGGGTCCGACCTGTCGCAGCGGGCCAAGCTGGCGCTCACCTTCGCCGATGCGTTCCTGTCGGCCGGCGGCCCACCGCCCGCCGACGTGCAGCAGGCGCTGCGTGCCGAGTTCACCGACGCCGAACTGGTCGAGATGGGTGTCGGCCTCGCGCTGTTCCACGGGTTCGCGAAGCTGCTCATCGCGCTCGGCTGCGAGCCCGAGCAGATGGACATCACCGAGCACCGCACCCCCGGCAGCTGACTCGCGTGTGCACACGTCGTGCACACCAGCGGGGCGTCAGCGTGCCATCGGTCAGTCGAGATACGTGATCGGCGGCGTTGGCCGCTCAGGTGCCGCCACGCCCGTGGTGGCCCAGCCGAGGTAGATCAGGGCGGTCACGTGGGTGTCGGGCTCCCAGCCGCAGAGCGTTGCCACCGGCGTCTCGGCACCCTTCGGGCACGAACCCCAGTAGGTGGCGATGCCGGCCGCGGTGGCGGCGAGCAACAGGTTCTGGATGCCTGCGGCGACCGCGTCGCGGTTCTCGGCGGTGCGCAGGGTCGAGTCACCTGGGACAGTGCCGACCACCAGGGTCGCCGGCGTGCGCAGGTACTTACCGCGGGCCTTGGCCACCTTCTCGGGCGGGTCGCCGTGTGCGTCCATCGCGTCGGCGATCGTCTCACCGAGGCGTGCGCGTGCGTCGCCCTCCACCAGTGCGAACCGCCACGGCCACGTGCGCTTGTGGTTCGGCGCCCACTGCGCCAGCTCGCACAGTTGCTCGACGAGGTGGCGGGGGACGAGCCGGTCGGGGTCGACCAGCATGCTGGTCCGTCGTGAGCGGATGAGGTCGGCGACGGCGTCGAGATCCATCAGCCCAGTGAATCAGCCCGGTGAACCGATGAAGCTCATGATCAGCTCGACCCAGCGGGGCCAGAGCTGCGGCGGGTAGCCGTGGCCCATGCAGCGAACGGCATCAGAGCCCGAGCAGTTGCTTGCGCAGCTCGCGCTTGACGAACTTGCCATTCGCGTTGCGTGGGAGTTGCTCGTCGAGGAACCAGATGTGGGCCGGGATCTTGTGCTTCGCCATCCGCTCGCCGAGGAACGACTTCAGCTCGTCGGCGCTGAGCTCGGCGCCCGGCCGCAGGACGATGGCCACGCCGACCTCTTCGCCGAGGCGCTCGTCGGGCACGCCGAACACGGCGGCTTCGGCCACGAGGTCGTTCTGGTAGATGACCGTCTCGACCTCGCTGCAATAGACGTTCTCGCCGCCGCGCAGCACCATGTCCTTGGCGCGGTCGACGATGAACACGAAGCCGTCCTCGTCGATCTTGGCGATGTCGCCGGTGTTGAACCAGCCGTCGCGGATCGAGTCGGCGGTCGCCTCCGGCCGGTTGAGGTAGCCCTTGATGACGACGGCGCCGCGCACGCACAGCTGGCCGACGGTGTCGGGGCCGGGGGCGAGGTCGTTGCCCTCGTCGTCGACGAGCTTGGCGTCGAGGGTGGGGACGACCGGGCCGCACGAGGCCGGCTTCGCGACGAAGAAGCGAGCCGAGTTGGCGGTGACGATGCCGTGGGTCTCGGTGAGGCCGTAGCCCGTGGTGGGCACGCCGTTCTTCAGGGCGCCGTTGATCTTGCCCACGAGGTCGGGCTGCAGCGCGGCGCCGCCGCCACCCATGCCCTGCAGGGTCGAGGTGTCGCGCGTCTCCCAGTCGGGGTGCATCAGCAGCTCGCGGCTCATGGTGGGCACACCCGAGAAGTTGGTGACGCCCTCGCGCTCGATCAGCTCGAGCGCGCGGCCCGGCTCCCACTTGTAGGTGAAGACGATGCGGGCACCGGTGAGCGTGGCTGGGTGCAGCAGGCAGTTGCAGGCCGTCACGTGGAACAGCGGGGTGGGGGCCATGAACACAGCCTGCTTCGCCGGTGCATCGGCAGCCGGTGCGGGCGGTGCGGGGATCTCGCCAGCGGCAGCGGCCTTGGCCTCGGCGGCGTTCGTGGCGGTGGTCATGAAGGCGAGGTTCATGACGTTGTGGACCGAGCCACGATGGGTGAGCTGGGCGCCCTTGGGGAAGCCGGTCGTGCCCGAGGTGTAGAAGATCGTGGCGTCGTCGTCGGGGTCGATCTCGACGGCCGGCAGGTCGGCGGGGGCAGTTGCGCCGTCGACGACGTCGGCCCATCGGCTGGCATCGGCCGGCAGCTCGCGGTCGCTGCGCAGGCTGATGATGTGGAGCGCGCCACCGGCGCGCACCTCGTCGAGCACCTGCAGCACGCGCTCGAGGCGCTCGTCGTCGGCGATCAGCACCTTCGGGCGCGAGTCGGTGAGGCCGTACGCCATCTCGGTGGGCGTCCACCACGCGTTCATGCCGACGACCGCGGCGCCGATCGACACCGTGGCCCAGTAGCCCACGACCCACTCGGGATAGTTGCGGGCGGCGATGGCCACACGGTCACCACGGCCGACGCCGTGGGTGTGGTGCAGCAGGTGGGCGAGCGAGCGCACCTGCGCCTGGATCTCGCCGTAGGTGTAGTGCTCGTCCTCGTAGACGATGTAGTCGCGGTCGGCGTAGCCGGCGGTGATCTCCCACAGCGCCCGCATCGT
>Ga0247832_1005500_pt1 | contig 14622 bp, 6 predicted proteins | sample LaCruzMarch2015__10_FD_192407 | JGI IMG/M metagenome (GOLD analysis project Ga0247832, IMG submission 192407) | Freshwater microbial communities from meromictic Lake La Cruz, Castile-La Mancha, Spain - LaCruzMarch2015_4m | ecosystem: Environmental > Aquatic > Freshwater > Lake | place: Spain... | reverse complement strand
GAGGAAAATTGGGTGTGTCGGGGACTCTTCCGTGTCGCAACGACACGCAATGTCGGCCAAGATTTGGCGACATTTGGCGATGTCGCCGACATGTCGCCGACATGTCGCCGACATGTGGAGCTAAGACGGTAAGTGTAATAAATGTACGCTTATTTTGTATATACATATGAGATTTGACATATGTGCAAAGAAATGAAAATACTATCCCAAATGAGGAAAAAAAAATATCTTAGGACACCTTCAGAATGTTCTTCTTTGGAAGGCCATCATGAGAATCAAAATTGTGTTATTGTATCGATGGGTTATTATTTTCGTTAATTGTACATTCGTCGATTTTATTGTTTCATCCTTGTTTGTTATCGTTGTTGAAGGAATATCTCAAACCTTGTTTTTTTTTTACATCGCTTCTCTCTCTCTCAATCTCCACAGGGTCTCAAATCCTTCCAGGGTGAAATGTGGAAGGCTGGTTACGCCTCTGGTGAATTAGTTGGTCATTTGTATTCGGACTATGTACCAATGATGAATTGGTGCAATACTGCAATACAAACAATGTTAAAGTATGCATATACAGTTCGGGTTGTATCAATGCACAGAAGCTTTTATTTGGTCATACGTGTATGGGAGATATGACACCGTATTTAAGTGACTACTTTGATACAACTAGCGGTTCCAAACGTGAGGCTGATAGCTACTCGACTATTGCCAAAGCATTGGGTGTTACAACGAAGGATGTGATATTTGTTAGTGACTTGGAGGATGAGATTATTGCCGCAAAATAATCTGGGATGAGAGCGGTAGTTGTTGCCAGGCCGGGTAATGCACCATTATCTGCTGATATGAAACTAAACTTTCCAACAGTTCGATCCTTGCTTCAATTGTGTGGTGCCGACTGAGAACTGTAAATGAGACACAATGGTTTTACACTCGGCTTTGTATTTTGTGTTCATTGAACGACTCTTTTACTGATCGTATTATGACATAGAAAGTTTAGATACTCTTTAGAAGTGTAGTAGCTAGCAACAAATTCAGGAGTAATGATTTGATTCCAAGTTTTTAAATCACTTCATCATTCTCATAATTATTGTGATCATGCATGGATCGTTTCACCAAAAAACATAAATTCTATTGCAATAGTTTGGAATGCAGGGTGGTCTAATCAACAAGGATTAGAGCAAAGAAGACCATTGACATTCTTTTGGACCAAGAAGGGAGGGTAACTAAGATCTCCACTTTGTGTGTCTATTTTACATTTCTACTCTAGTGAATTATCAAACAAAAACCAAGACTTTCTTGTGTGGGCCGGGCCCCCCAAGATTGATACGATACAGCCTCTGAGAGTTGTTTTCTATTCTCACAAAATGACCACAAACAAGAGACACGATTGGTCATTCACGGAGAACAGCCCCTACCTTCCATATTTTAGCAATCGCAACAACTCAAAACCAAAAGGTTGTTTGATCATAGCCGGCACTACACACGATAAGCAACATGACAAAGAGAATACTAGTAGCAGGTGCAGCCATGGCGTCAATAGGCGTTGTGCTGCTGCTTATTACAAAGTCGGGTACGCCTGCTCCCTTGAACGAGGAGGACATATTATATGCTGATAATTTTGGTCCTGGAGTAGGATCGGGAAGGGTGCGTCGAACACGACCCCATCATCAACGACGTGCCCTTGTCGGTGGTGAGATTGAGTATTACCACACCATTGGAGGAGCAGATAATAATGAGTCATCGAATGTTGATCCAACGACGACGTCGACGGCGACGACGACGACGACGACGCAATCAACTCGGTCGGGTGGACTAAGCGTCTTCTCGATCCATCAAGCCATGGGTGGGGAGGTAGAAGTCAATCCGTACCACCCAATCACCGGGGGTGGTGCTGATAATAATGGAGGGACGATGCAAGTATTCAGCTCGACACCCTTCCATCCACGTCAATTCAAGGTCGCGGCTGGGACGGGTACTGAATATATACATTATAAAAACTCCAAGGAGAAGGATGGATATGGTGATTCGACCTTTCCTCCCACATCGACGGACTTTGAGGGATATCCAACCTATTCACCAATGAGTGATACCTTCGCGCCTATTGAGGCAATGTACGGTTGGTTCCAACCTACAGTGACACCGACGACGGCGAAGGGGGTTGATGCTACTGTGGATGAATTATTCCCAGAAGAGGAGGAGGAGGAGGAGGAGGAGACGAAACTTCCAACGAAGACACCAACCAAGAGACCGGATAAGGATCCAACACCCGAGCCTACGAAATTACCAACCAAGGATCCAACACCAGAGGTGAGTATTATTATTTACATAACTTATTATGATCACATTGCATATAATCTCTAACAACCCCACTCTCTATTGTATCTTCTCTCGATACTTTAAATTTGTAAAACAACGTAGCCAACGAAAGAACCAACGGAGGAGCCGACCAAGCGTCCGACCAAGAATAGAACGCCTGAACCAACAAAGATGAAATCGTTTGGAGTGGAAGATACGCCGGAACCAACCAAGATGAAAACACCTGAACCAACCAAGATGAAGACTCCTGAACCAACCAAAAAGAAACTAGACGACGACGACGATGACGAGGAGGATGATGACAAGGTTCCCAACTTGGAATTAGACGAAGACAAACGAAAACCAGAAGGTGGATTCTACTGTGGTACTTCTGTGAAAGATGCTGGAACATGTGACACACCCTGCCCCAATGGGATTACAGACTGCGTTGATGACACGGCATTTTGTTATGCCGTAGCACAATGTCCAGAAGGTGGACCTGGTCCTGTCGACGATGTTGTTACGAGCGAACGGCCCACTGTTACGTTGGCTGAATCAGACAGTCCAACATTGGTACCCACAAGTGATGTTAGTCCAAGTGATAAGCCGAGTAAGTCACCACTACGTAAGCCAGATCGTAAACCTGGTGGGTATTATTGTGGCTCAACAATAATGGAGGCTGGATCATGTAATACCCCATGTGAGAGTATAGCCGATTGTGATACCGGATCATTCTGTTACAATATCGAAGTATGTCCCAAGTTGGGTCCTGGTCCGGTGGGGAATGTTGACACATCATCACCAACATCATCATCCACCGGTGTGTTTTACTGTGGCGATTCTCCCATGGAGGCAAGTCGATGTCGTATACCCTGTCCGAATGGCATTGAAGACTGTGTTGATGGTGGATTCTGCTATGCCGTGACCGAGTGTACGACGAGTGATGGACCAGGACCGGTGGGGAATGCAGTAATGCCGAAGACTGACACACCAACGAGTCAACCGACTGACGACAATGATGATGATGATGGTAGAGCTGATGGTCCTGGACCAGTACCTGACGTAACGACCTCTCGTCCAGATCCAGATAGTTTCTATTGCGGTGCTACGTACCAGGAGGCATCGGCTACATGTGACTTGCCATGTCCATCGGGAAAGAGTGGCGACTGTCCTCCTGGAAAAGCATGCTATGCCAACACCCCCTGCGATGCGGATGATAAGTTCTTCTACTGTGGATCGAGTATGGTCAACGCCAGTGCTAGTTGTGAACATTCTTGTCCAACTGGACTTGATGAGGAGTGCCCCACTGGTCTTACTTGCTATGGAACTGAAACATGTAAGGATAGGAAGGAACCAATTGGTCCACCCAAGGTCGCAGATGGGACGAAGTACTGTGGATACACTTACGAACACGCATCGACGATTTGTGGTACCGCCTGTCCGAATGGACGGAGCGATGAATGTCCCACTGGGATGGACTGCTATTCAAGTACCCCCTGTGAGGATACAAGTTCGTTCTACTGCGGTTTGTCGTGGAATAACGCCGCATCAAGTTGTAAACTCCCCTGTTCAAGTGGAGCAGACGATGATTGTCCCACTGGAACGCACTGCTACAAGTATACACCGTGTAATAAGAATGATACATTCATGTGCGGAATTGACTTTGAGGATGCAAGTTCAAGCTGTGATAGACCTTGTCCGACGGGGAATTCGGAAGATTGTCCTTCAGGCTTGTCATGCTTTACACATACGACATGTACCAGTGGACCTGATAGAAATGATGGTAATAGCACTATCGACGACCCAAGTGATCCCCAAGGCAATAGTACCAATCCCGTAGTCACATCATTGGCGCCCACACTCTCTCCTCCTTATATACCCGGAGACTCCTATTTCTGTGGTACATCATTCCTTGAGGCATCCTCGCAGTGTACTCATCCGTGTCCATCACGGATGGACTCTGAATGTCCGACGGGTGAGCAGTGCTACGGTAACACGCCATGTCCTACCCGAGAGACGTACTACTGCGGTGCAAATTTACATGAGGCCTCGGCAATGTGCGAGTATCCTTGCCCATCGGGGAGTAGCAGCGAATGCCCAGAAAGTACAAGCTGCTTTGGATTCACAACCTGTAAGGATAAGAGTTCATTTTTCTGTGGTGATAACTTTATGGATGCGGTGGGGACATGTGATCTACCATGCCCGTCAGGCCTGTCGAGTGACTGTCCTCCAACTCTTACTTGTTTTGCACATACGACCTGTGACAAGGAAGATCCTGAGCCAATGAATAACTCAACTGATCCGACGGGTCCTGACGACCTCTCTGCCTTTTGTGGTGTAACATTTGACGATGCAACGAGGAGCTGTTCCCTTCCATGTCCTAGTGGGATGAATATCGACTGTCCTGATGGTATGACCTGTCATCCGCACACGTCGTGTCAGGATCGTGATTCCTTCATGTGTGGGACTACTTGGGATGAGGCAGCGGCAACATGTTCTGACCCTTGCCCATCGGGCGAGCACTCTGATTGTGCCACAGGGATGAAATGTTTTGCTTATACACCATGTAATAATGCTGCATCCTTTTTCTGTGGAACTAGCTTCGATGAGGCGGGCAATTGCGAATTACCATGTCCATCAGGCTCAGCCGGGGAGTGTCCTGGTGAACTGAACTGCTTCTCATATACTTCGTGCGGTGTAGGAGATTTTAACCCAACCATGGCACCAGTACCAACTCCAGCTCCATCATTACCTCATAACCACACAATTGGAGACTCATTCTACTGCGGCACATCATTCAAGGATGCGTCAGGTTTATGCGAGCATCCATGTGCAACCGGCAATAGCACCGAGTGCCCAACGGGCCTTGCTTGCTTCCAATTCACGACCTGTGTCGGTCGCGACGAAATCCCAACTCCTGCCATGAGCCCTGTCGGAGAAGGAATCCCAACTCCTGCCGAAGAAGGATCGTCGAGCTCACCTACAACTGAATTCGAATCGTTTTATTGCGGTTTTAATTACGTCGATGCCAACGCGAAGTGTGCTACGCCATGTCCAGGAGGGACGTCATTGGAGTGCCCTTTCGAGGAATCATGCATGCCATTCACAACTTGCAACAAGGTGGGCTCCAAAGCACCAAGTAGTAACACAACTACGATGAATGGTCCCGATAAGCCAAGCACTATTTCAAATACCTTCTTCTGCGGAACGAGTAAAGAAGAAGCTGAAGCCACATGTGAGTATCCATGCCCTCTCGGACCTAGTGAATGTCCAGACGACATGGACTGCTTCTCCTTCACAACGTGCACCCCTCCTTCTCCTCCGGAAGTCAGTCCTAAGGTACCAAGCCCTTCATCGACTTCATCAGGACCAACGCTATTATCTTCTGGGTCTTCCAATCCCGAGCCAACCTCGTTTTACTGCGGTACGAGCTTTGAAAATGCGACATCAACCTGCTCCACACCATGCTCCGGTGGTTCGTCACTTGAGTGCCCCAACGGCCAGAGTTGTTATGGCTATACATCGTGCGCCGACAAGGATAGTTTCTTTTGTGGGAAGACATGGGAGGATGCATCATCAGACTGCACTAAATCATGCCATAGTAATGATGACTGCGATAATGACGAAGCTTGCTTTGGATATACTACTTGTAACATTCAAGAGAAGGACATCCCCGTCGAATCGTTTTACTGTGGGAACACATTTGAAGAGGCATCAATGATGTGCTCTGATGCATGCCCGTCTGGAAAGCATTACGACTGTCCCGATGGCCAACTATGTCATCCGTATACTCCATGCGGTGAGCGTGACTCATTCTATTGTGGATCAAGCTGGGTGGATGCTGCAACAAGCTGTCTTAAGCCTTGCCCAAGTGGATCTTCAAGTGATTGTCCTGAAGACCAGCTATGTTTCCCGTCCACTCCTTGCGATGAAGTTCAATCCTTCTTCTGTGGGTCAACTTTCGATGATGCTAACGACAAATGTGGCATTCCATGCGCATCCGGTCGAAGCAGTGATTGCTATGATGGCCAAGGTTGCTTCGCCTACACACTATGTAGTGAAACTGGGACGAATGCGGTACCTACACCACCCCTTCCACCAATTCCAAGCGCCCCACCAGAGTCGTTCTTCTGTGGTGCCTCGTTTGATGATGCTTCTATGGTTTGTGATGTACCATGTCCAAATGGTAAGTCTGAAGATTGTCCCAATGGTCAACTCTGCTTCGCTAGTACACCTTGTAGTGATAGAGGTTCCTTCTTCTGTGGGACAACGTGGGAGAAAGCTGCAGCGACTTGCTCAATACCATGCACTAGTGGCTTAAATTCCGACTGCCCCGATGGAGAAATTTGTCATGCTTACACACCATGTTCCAAGACAGAGACCTTTTACTGTGGTACCAGCTTTCTAGATGCCTCTTCGACTTGTACTGATCCCTGTCCAACCGGCAACGATGATGAGTGCTCTGGATCAGCGACTTGTCACAAGTACACACCTTGCAATGATATCAACCCAAGCGACAATGGAAAGGACCCACTTGTGCTTCCTTACCCCGTGGACTCATACTTCTGCGGTACCAACTTTGTTGATGCGTCAACTAAGTGCTATCTGCCTTGTCCTACTGGAGGAGCCGCAGAGTGTCCAATTGGCGAAGCATGCTATGGTAATACGGCATGCAGTAGTGGCGACTCGTCATTTTGTGGAAAGACATGGTATGATGCGGCAAGTCAATGTAAAGATCCGTGTCCAACCGGGCTTGACGAAGAATGTCCAGATGACACTAAATGTTTCGGCTACACACCTTGCTCCGAGAACAATTCATTCTTCTGTGGAGTTGATTTCCTCGATGCATCTAACAGCTGTACCAATCCTTGTCCAAGTGGATCATCGGCGGAGTGTCCTAATGGCCTAGCTTGTTTTCCAAACACTCCTTGTGAGATGGAGCCGTCAGACAATGCAACGAATGTTCCAGCACCTACTACCTTCAGTCTGGTCACAACAGCGGTCCCAACGAAGTTTCCTAGTGTATTCATGTCGACGTCTTCTGCGCCCACTCTTGCTCTTATTGAATTGAAAGCTACGTTTTCTCCTACCCTGCCGGATCCAATTATCAACGTGGGTACGTCCTACTGCGGGAAGAACTATACTGATGCTGCCACTTCATGTTCCCTAGCATGCCCAAGCGGCTCTAGCGCTGAATGTGCCGAGCTTGGTCCTGAATATTCATGCTTTGGCAACACACCATGTGATGACAGGGACTCATACTTCTGTGGCACGTCGTGGAGCCACGCATCATCAAATTGCCTGTTTCCTTGCCGTAGTGGCGAAGACGATGAATGTCCTGATGACACATTCTGCTTCCCGTATACGACTTGTGACAAGACTAATTCTTTCATGTGTGGTACGAGTTTCGATCATGCTTCCTCATGTGAACGCCCTTGTCCGTCGGGGAGTAGCAGCGAATGTTCAATTGGAGAGTCGTGCTTTACCCACACATCATGCGGAGTCAACGACACAGAAGTACCACCGGCATTATTAGTGCTTGAATCGTCTGTAGCGCCAACCACCACTCCTTACGTACCTGAGGACTCATTCTTTTGTGGTACATCTTTTACTGATGCATCGACTCAATGTACGTCACCGTGTCCAACAAGGCTCGATTCGGAATGTCCAAATGGCCAGAAATGCTATGCGAACACTCCGTGTCCCAATAGAGAGACATACTTCTGTGGTGCGAGCCTAGAAGATGCGTCAGGCTTATGTGAACATCCTTGCCCAACTGGAAGTAGTGACGAGTGCCCAGAAAGTTTATCGTGCTACGCATTTACGACATGTGCAGACAAGAGTTCGTACTTCTGTGGTGCTAATTACATCGATGCTAGCACAACCTGTACCACTCCTTGTGAAAGTGGGCAATCCAGTGATTGTCCAGATGGATTGAGCTGCTTTGCTTTCACAACGTGTAATGAGGATGATGGCATAGTCGAGGCATTTTGTGGAAAAACTTTCGACTCTCAAGATTGTTCAGTACCATGTGGGTCATCGGACGAGTGCCCAGTTGGGGAGGCATGCTTTCCTTTCACATCGTGTGAAGCCACACCGAAGGATTATCCCGTTGAATCATTCTTTTGTGGAACTACATTTGAGGAGGCATCCATGTCATGTACTGATGCATGTCCATCAGGCAGCCACGCTGATTGCCCCGCGGGCCAATTTTGCTTCCCGAGAACTCCTTGTAATGAGCGTGGATCATATTACTGCGGAACAAGTATGACAGATGCATCAACCAATTGTCAGGTACCGTGTCCAAGCGGATCTGATACTGATTGTCCACTGGGAACGTCATGTTTTCCAGCAACATCTTGTGAGAAGACTGATTCATTCTTTTGCGGACTAACTTTTGAAGATGCTACTTCATCGTGCTCAATTCCTTGTGAGAAGGGTCAAACATCGCAATGCCCTGATGGCTTGGGTTGTTTTGCACACACACTTTGCAATGAAAACGGAACAATTGCGGCTCCATCAGGAGGTCTTGAACCTATTCCTACAGCACCACCAGAGTCCTACTTTTGTGGAACTAGTTATGATAATGCAACGTCATCCTGCGCATTTGAGTGTTCAAGTGGTTCGTCCGATGAGTGCCCTGGCGACCTCCAATGTTATGGAGGAACGTCGTGCAAAGCCAGCGGATCATTTTTCTGCGGTAAGAGATGGGAGGAAGCAGCTTCGTCGTGTACTTTACCATGTAGCAACGGCCTTGATTCGACCTGCCCCTTCGGTGAACAATGTTTTGGCTACACTCCATGCATGCGGTCCGATACATTTTTCTGCGGATTAACATTCGACGATGCATCGACGTCATGTGACAAAGCTTGTCCATCTGGTTTGGACACGGAGTGCCCCGGATCAGAAACTTGTCATAAATACACTACTTGCGCTGACGGACTTCCCGCGGACAGTGTGCCTTCATTCAATTTAACAGGCTCTTTCTTTTGTGGTACCAGTTACGATGATGCGTCAGAGAACTGCGCTAAGTCGTGTGAGAGTGGGTCGTCGGTAGAGTGTCCTATCGGCCAGGCATGCTATCCAGGCACACCGTGCATTTCGTTACCTGAAGATCTCAGTGAAGATCTCAGTGACAGTCCTACGTCCACACCGTCGATGCCAGCTAACGAACTTGAAGACAACATTCCAATCGATTCTTTCTTCTGCGGATTAAGCTACGAAAAGGCCTCTGATTCTTGCTCTGTGCCATGTTCAAGCGGAGAAGATTCGGAATGCCCTGACGATTCCAAGTGCTTTGCTTTCACTCCTTGTTCCAAGCCTGAGACATTCTTCTGTGGGAAAAGCATGGACGACGCAAGCGAGTCCTGTGCCATTCCATGCCCATCGGGCAAGTCTAACAGTTGTCCTATGGGTCAATCATGCTACGCCTACACTACTTGTGATGTAACAGTGCCTTCTGAATTAAAGGAACCTGAAGAAAGTCTCAGTGATGATCTCAGTGACACTCCTACGTCCACGCCGTCGATGCCAGCTAACGAACTTGAAGACAACATTCCAATTGAATCTTTCTTCTGTGGATTAAGCTATGACAAGGCCTCTGATTCTTGTTCTACGCCATGTTCAAGCGGAGAAGATTCGGAATGCCCTGACGATTCCAAGTGCTTTGCTTTCACTCCTTGTTCCAAGCCTGAGACATTCTTCTGTGGGACAAGCATGGACGACGCAAGCGAGTCTTGTGCCATTCCATGCCCATCGGGCAAGTCTAACAGTTGTCCTATGGGTCAATCATGCTACGCCTACACTACTTGTGAGGTGTCAGTGCCTTCGTTTTCAGTCTTAAAGGAACCTGAAGAAGATAACGTACCTGAAGAAGATGAAGAAGATAACATGGTTCCAAATTTCACTGATGTTCCAGATATTCCCATTGAATCTTTCTTCTGCGGATTGAGTTACGAAAAGGCATCAGATTCTTGCTCTGTGCCATGTTCAAGCGGAGAAGATTCGGAATGCCCTGACGATTCCAAGTGCTTTGCTTTCACTCCTTGTTCCAAGCCTGAGACATTCTTCTGTGGGACAAGCATGGACGACGCAAGCGAGTCTTGTGCCATTCCATGCCCATCGGGCAAGTCTAACAGTTGTCCTATGGGTCAATCATGCTACGCCTACACTACTTGTGAGGTGTCAGTGCCTTCGTTTTCAGTCTTAAAGGAACCTGAAGAAGATAACGTACCTGAAGAAGATGAAGAAGATAACATGGTTCCAAATTTCACTGATGTTCCAGATATTCCCATTGAATCTTTCTTCTGCGGATTGAGTTACGAAAAGGCATCAGATTCTTGCTCTGTGCCATGTTCAAGCGGAGAAGATTCGGAATGCCCTGACGATTCCAAGTGCTTTGCTTTCACTCCTTGTTCCAAGCCTGAGACATTCTTCTGTGGGACAAGCATGGACGACGCAAACGAATCTTGCGCCATTCCATGTCCATCGGGCAAGTCTAACAGTTGTCCTATGGGTCAATCATGCTACGCCTACACTACTTGTGAGGTCGTCACCTCAGTTAGTCCGACAGCGTTCCCAACTTTGAGCCCGACGACAGAAGCTCCGACGTCAAAACCAAGAACAGAAGAACCAACTGATGAACCGACTGATGAACCGACTTTTGAACCAACTTTATCACCAATTACAGCAAAACCGACGTTGGAACCGACGGACGAACCAACATGGAGACCAACCCTCGAACCGACAGATGAGCCAACTATGAAGCCTACGCCATTACCTACCACCAAGCGTCCTACGCTGCGTCCTACAAAGAAGCCCATCATACCAGTGACATTCGATGTACCAGAAGACTCGTTTTTCTGTGGAGTAACATTTGATCACGCATCTGATATTTGCGCTGTTGCCTGTCCAAATGGCGGTGACGACTGTCCCCCTGGTCTTACTTGTTTTGGCAATACACCTTGTGGCGACAAGAACTCTTTTTTCTGCGGGACTTCGTTCGAAGATGCCAACGGTAAGTGCACCACCCAATGCACAACTGGGTCTGCCACCGACTGTCCGTCGGGTGAGAGTTGCTTCGCCTATACACAATGCAAGCCTGATACTGAAGCCCCAACGGAATCGCCAACGGATGAGCCCACGCCCAATCCAACAAAGATGCCAACGCCGTATCCAACGAAGAAGTCAACAAGAAAGCCGACGAAGAAGCCAACAAACAAGCCCATTACACCGGTGCCAGAGGAGGAAGAGACAGAGACTGCAACGTTAGCTCCCACAGACGCTCCTGCCGAAGAGGAGGAGGAAAAAGAGGAAGATGAGGAGAAGAAGGAGGAGGAAGAAGTGGAAGACAAGGAGAAGGAGCCTGAAGAAGAAGAGGAAGAAGAAGAAGAAGAAGATGAGGAGAAGGAGCCTGCACAAGAGGAGGAGGAAGAAGAAGAGGATGAAAAGCCTGAAGCGATGGCGGAAGCTGTTACTATTACATTCAATACCGTGTGTGAGGATCCACTGGCGATGACAGTGAATCAAGCATATTGGAGGAGCTGGAGTTCCGACAACCCTGAGACCTGTAACAGATTTGACGCGTCAGACATTGATGGCACGTCATATACTCATGTCGTGTACTCCTTCGCATCTATCTCAGCTGATGGTCACGTAGAGCCGTGGGTTGGATCTTGGGATGAAGTTGACAAGTATAAAGAATTCAACAAGATCAAAGAGCGTAGTCCTGACGTCAAGACTGTGATTGCTGTGACGGAGGGTACATTTTATGGATCTGGTATGAATCCGACCACGTTCAATGAAGTAGTTGCAACGGAATCATCCCGCATGGAGTTTGCTGAAAGCGTGGTCGCATTTCTTGAGCTGTATGACTTTGACGGAATCGAACTTGACTGGGAAGCACCGTTAGACACAGATAAAGGTGGCAGTCCTGACAATTACCAGCTGTTCGTTTTGCTGGCAGAAGAAATCAGACTTGCAATTGATAAATCCGGGAAAGAATTTGTGTTTACACTTGCCTTACCACCCACCGACTGGGAGATGTATGACTTTGATGTGATTGGATTATCAGAGCATGTTGATTGGTTCAACCTGCAGTCGTTTGACTACCACACACCCAAGAACATACCCAAGACTGTTGGCGCTCACTCTGATCTTAAAATGATTGACTCGGTGGTATTCGAGCTGCTGAAGGAAACTGCATCTACTAAGTTTGTTCTAGGCATGGCAGCTTTTGGAAGGACATATTCACTGGCCGATAACAGATGTCAAGAGCTGGGATGCCCGTTTAGATCTCCCGGTCTTGGAGGTTGCGGGAACACGAAAGGATTCCTACCCTTCAGCGAAATACATGATTACATTGAGAGCAATTCGTATGATCAGTTACATCAGGACGTGAGCAGCAGCTCCATGCTCATGGTAGTAGACGGAGATCAAATGATATCATTCGATGACGAGAGTACTTGGAAAATCAAGGAGGCGTATGCCGAGATGATGTGTTTACGTGGTACTATGCTCTGGTCTGTTGATATGTTGAAGCCCAAGTCTTCTTCTGTTCCCTCGTCTAACACAGTTGAGATCGTTAGACATCTATCGACTGTGGACTCAACAACTTGTGATATCTGCGCTGAGGCATATTTGATCCATGACAAAATTGTCATGTATGCTGGAAATGCCACTACCTGTGGCGAACTCTCTGCTCTTCATCATCTAACAAAAAGGTCTAGCCTTGACTGTTCCATTGCAAGGACATTACTGACAAGCTCATGCTGTTCAAGTATTACCGACAAAGAGCAGCACGCGCAACCCACGCTGACCCCAAAATCATGCAGTATTTGTCAGAAGAATGGCGCCCATCATGAATTGAAGTCGGAAGAGCTCGTCGAGTATAAAGGCACTTCTGTTACATGCCTCAATTTGAACTCTATTTTGGCAAAGAATGAGGTACAAGATAGTGACATGTGTGTAGATACACAGTGCGCATTATTCGACGATTGTTGTTATGAGAAATGCACTCTTTGTGGGGATAAATCTATGAAAAATGATGCCACTGTCAAATACAATGACCAAATTATATCATGCAATGAGCTCAGCCAAATATTTACTTTTGGAATAGTACACAAGGGCAGCGACCAATGCGACGCCATGCAATTGGACTATACAAGTACCTGCTGCTTCAGCTCACCAAAGAAAAGCTGCTCTTTGTGCGATTACGGGTCCGTCTCAATGGATGTCAATACTCACTCCTTCATTAAGACCCGATCTTCATCAATGCACTGCATGAATTTAGCCAATGGCCTTGCACAGAGAGAGGAAGAAGGTAGTCCAGTTTGTGAAGAGTCAAAGTTAGATTACGCTCCAACATGCTGCATTGCGTCAAGTTCGCCCAACAAAGGCGCTGATGACTCATACTACAATTGGTTGGCAGATCATCTCATACAGTCAGCTCCAAATACTGGGAGCGTCGCTATGATCTCTCTGTGGTCACTATTCGCGACCACGACATTACTACTACTTGCATTTTAATTGTACCATAGATAGATATGTGCTAATAATAGACACTTTCATGAAACATAGATATTATTAAAAAAATATTTTACTGCTCAACTGAATCGTAAATAATATCAATTAGACATCCTGTCATCACCTCACCAATCGACTAATCCAATCAGTTGTTTTCCAAGTTTCGTAAGAGTTTGTGTTTCTAGCATGTCAATCATCATCTCTCCTCCAGCAGCAGATTCAGGAGTCTCTTTCTCATCAACACTCTTTCCACCATCACTCTCGTGTTGTTGTTGTTGTCGGATCCATCGATCACCCATTCTCGGAGGACGTCGTAACTTCCAATCAATTAGCTGATTTGAAACATAGGTTCTGCTCACTTGCACGTCGGGTAAAAATGAGCAATATATCACAGCACGTGCTCCTGATAGCGCGTCGTCGTTGTTGAAACGATTGACATTCTTATTGATACCATCATCATCATCATTATCAACAATGGAAATGGGATCATTTCTAAGTGAGTTACCATGTGGTATACGATTATCCCAAAATACTACACTGCCGGCTTTGACAGGTATACGTGATATAATGTCACGATCGTACGTTGGATGTAGTTGTGTATACTCTCCGACGCATGGTCTTGGGTGTGGCCGTTGATGCCGATGCTCCAATAGTGTAATATCATCGTTTTCTTTTATAATTCGTCCGTGCCTCGATGAGTTCGGTATGAGAGATGAGGTCATGTACGACTAGTATTCCATCACGATGAAATGTATTGATTTAATCTGGTGTAAGCATTTGCGGTGATGGCCGTCGGATAGATCTAGCTAC
>Ga0247832_1005495_pt1 | contig 14630 bp, 15 predicted proteins | sample LaCruzMarch2015__10_FD_192407 | JGI IMG/M metagenome (GOLD analysis project Ga0247832, IMG submission 192407) | Freshwater microbial communities from meromictic Lake La Cruz, Castile-La Mancha, Spain - LaCruzMarch2015_4m | ecosystem: Environmental > Aquatic > Freshwater > Lake | place: Spain... | reverse complement strand
CAAATCAAGCGCGCCAAGTCGTGGAAACCGTTCTCGCTCTGGCCAACGGCAAGATCAAACCCAAGCAAGCCAGTGGCTACCTCGGCATCACCTTGTCCGAGGGGCTTCTCACTGTCCGCGCGGCGGATGGTCGGGTGCTGCGTGGCGTCCTCGTTTACATGATCAATGCGGCTTCCCCCGCAGCTGCCGCAGGCCTGCACGCGGGTGACGTGATTGTCGGTATGCAAGGTCAGCCGATCAAGGATGCTGCTGCGCTGCTAGCCCAGATCCGCAGTCTAGTTCCCGGCACCCAGATCAAGCTGGAAGTGCTGCGAGGCGAAAGCTTCTACGCGGTCGATGCGACGGTCAGCGCCCAGCCACAGTGACTCAGCGCGTGTAGTGGCGGAACTCAATCCCCTCACCCGTACCGATCACCTCATAGCCTGAAAACAGATGCTCCACGGCAGGCAGCAGCACATCCCCTTTATACGGATGCGCAACCCAGGTCAGATACATCGACTCACAGAGCGGTAGCAACGACTCAAACAACTGCGCGCCACCGATCAAGAATACCGTTCCGTCGGCTTGCAGTTCACTGACATCTCGAATGACCTCGACGCCTTCGCGCTCGGCCATCGTGGCACTCAAAACAATGTTACGACGCCCTGGCAAAGGCCGCCCAATGGACTCGAACGTCCTGCGCCCCATGAGGATGGGATGCCCCAGCGTCGTGGCTTTGAAGAACTTCAAGTCTTCAGGCAGATGCCAGGGCAACTTGCCGTCCCTGCCAATCACACGGTTGCTCGCCATCGCGACGATAGCTGTCAAACGCGGGGGTATGGCAGCCATGCGGTACTAGACATTCCGTGCCCTAGGCTCGCGCGCGATGGTGTCCGAACCACCTGCACAGGTCACGAACGGACCATCCGCCATCGGCGACACATTCGAGAACGCCACATCGGGCATGTCGCTCGGCTTACCTTCCAGCGGGAAGTCTTTGCGCAAAGGGAAGAACGGATAACCTTCCCACATCAGGATGCGACGCAGATCAGGATGACCTTCAAAATCGATACCCATCATGTCATACACCTCGCGCTCATGCCAATCAGCCGTCGCCCACAGATCGCTCACCGTCGGCACACTCGCGTCCTCGCTGACCTTCGCCTTCACCCGCAGGTGCTGCGAATGGCTGTAGCCGTAGAGTACATAGACCATCTCGAAGCGCGGTTCCTCGCCCAGATTGTCCAGGCTGGAGACATCGACCAAGTAGTCGAAATTCATCTCGTCTCGGCAATAGCGCAGCAGGTTCTTCACCTGGGCCAGCGTCACATTCAGCGTGTGCTCGCCATGGGCTTCCACCGTGGACAGCACGGCGTCGCCAAACTTTTGTTTCAGGGCGGTAACGATCTCAGCAGCTTTCATGGCAAGTTAAGCGAGGGCTTCGATGAGGGACTTCTTTTGGTCATACAGCGAAGACTCGGTTTCGATCTTGCGTTGCAGGCGCATCAGGCCTTCCAGCAGCGCTTCAGGGCGCGGAGGGCAGCCGGAAATGTAAACGTCCACCGGGATCAGACGATCAATGCCCTGGAGCACCGCGTAGCTGCGATACATGCCACCGCTGCTCGCGCAGGCCCCCATAGCGATGCACCACTTCGGCTCTGGCATCTGATCCCACACACGCTTGACGGCGAGCGCCATCTTGTAGGTCACCGTGCCGGCCACGATCATCACGTCGGCTTGGCGTGGGGAGAAGCGCATGACTTCCGCGCCAAAGCGGGAAATGTCGAAGCGGCTCGCGCCCGTGGCCATCAGCTCGATAGCGCAGCAGGCCAGGCCCATGGGCATAGGCCAGAGCGAGTTTTTGCGCATCCAGTTAATGGCGGCGTCGACTCGCGTGAAGATGATATTGCCTTCGATTTTGGAGTCGTAGGCGGCGTCGGTTTGAACAGGTGCGACCATAGGGCGTTGGGCAGCCGTGGAGGTTGTTGGCTGGCTGGATTTACGCGCCGTGATTGACGGGGGCAAACGCTTTGTGAAACATTTCACAAGCCGGGTGCCACGCTTCTGCACTCAGGGCTCGCGCTTTAGCGGTCCTCGATGAAAGCGGGAACACCGAACCTCTGATGCTTGCGTGTCGCCCCCCCCTGCGCTAAGCGCAGCCCCGTGGAATTGGATTACAAAGTTAAACTGGAGATCTTCGAAGGTCCCCTGGACCTGCTGCTTTACCTCGTCAAAAAGGATGAGGTCGGCATCTACGAGATCTCGATCGAGCGCATCACCAAGCAATACCTCGATTACCTCGACACCTTCAAAATGCTCAATGTGGAGCTGGCTAGCGAGTTCATCGTCATGGCGGCCAACCTCATGTATATGAAGAGCCGCGAGCTGCTGCCCAAGGTGCTGCAACCGCCGGATGAGGAAGGTGAGGAAGATGATCCGCGCTGGGAACTGATCCGCCAGTTGGTCGAATACAAGAAATTCAAGGAAGCCGCCCAGTTCCTCGGTGCCCAGGAAGTGCGGGCCGACGAATTCTTTGCCCCGAGCCCCGAAATGCCGGACCTGGATGCCGCGCCCACACTCGGCCAAGTCGGCATCTTCGACTTGATCCGCGCCTTCCAGCGCATGTTGAAGCGCTTCGAGAAGACCGATGACATCCGCGAGATCGTCGATGACCGCTACACCGTCAGCAGCAAGATCGACCACCTGCTAGAGATCATACCCAAAGGTGCCCGCGTGAAGTTCGAAACCCTGTTCACCGACGTGAGCAGCCGCAGCGAGATGATCGTCACCTTCCTCGCCATGCTCGAGCTGATGAAGCTCAATCACCTGCAAGTCGAGCAAGAGCACCTCTTGGGCGAGATCATCGTGTTCAGGCCAGAAGTGTAGCAATGCTCCCCGTTGCAGCTGGCCGCTGTGAGGCCGGACCGGAGGCTTAACGCTGACGCAAGGAATCAGGTTGTTCAGGTCAGGAAGCAAGCTCACGTGGTTCTCGTAGCCCCAAACCTTCAGGTGCACAGGACTGAGCTACAACTCACCGACTACCGACTGTCCGCACGGTGCAGCCAGCCATGCATGAGGTAGCCGCCGAGGATCACACCTTTGTGTAGCTTGCTGAGTTTCTCGCGACGATCAAAGACGCGGAAGCCGGTGTGCTTCAGCTTTTCCAAGATGTCGCCATAGATCCGCGCCATCATCCGTGCGGCAACCATGCGATGGCGATCTGTGGTGGGCAGCAGGGCTGACGCTTCTTCATAATACCGGCGCGCACGCTGATACTGGAAGTTCATCAGCCGGAGGAACTCCGGTGAGTAGCGGCCCTGGAGGATGTCTTGCTCGCTCACCCCGAAGCGCGCCAGCTCATCTGCTGGCAGGTAGATGCGCCCGCACTCGCGAGCGTCCTCACCGATGTCGCGCATGATGTTGGTCAGTTGCAGGGCGTAGCCGAGCGTCACGGCATACTCGTCGGACCGTGCATCACGCGCACCGAAGATGCGGGCGCTGACCAGACCGACCACACAGGCCACCTTGTAGCAGTAGGCTTTCAGCTCTTCCAAGTTCGCATATCGAATCTTGTCCTGATCGCTGGCCACGCCATCAATGATCTCCGCCAACCACTGCGGGGAGAAACCATACTTCACAGGCAAGCCCACGACCTCCGCCTGGACGGGATCGCCCTGTCCAGCATCGCCACCCAGCACGGCCTCACGCCACCTTGCCAATGAGGCGCGCTTCGTAGCCTCTGGCAGCTCAGGGTCATCCGCGATGTCATCGACGATGCGGCAGAAGGCATAAAAGCTAACCATGTCGCGCCGTCGCTCGCGCGGCAGGCAGGCCAAGGCCAAGGCGAGATTCGATTTGCTCTTGATAGCGATCTCGGTGCTGGACGCCGGATCAGCAGCTTTGCCGAGTGGGTTGGTTTGCAGGTCCGTGTTCATCCAGCATCAAGAATCCAGCATCTGAACCCCACTTAGCGGATCACGCCCCAATGCGAGGCGAACGGCAGGTAGGAGAACAAGGCTGGTCCCACGACATTGCGCTGCGGCACATGACCCCAGTAGCGGCTGTCTAGGCTGTTGGAGCTGTTGTCACCACAGGCGAAGTATTGCTCGTCTTTGAGCGTGGTCGCATTCATCGCACCGGGGTAGCTGATGCTGACGTAGCCCGTGTATTTACCTTCTTTGGAAGCAACGCGTTTCATGCCAAACTCCTCGGCAGGCTTGCCATTGATCCACAGTTCCGGCGGCTTCACTTCCAGGGTGTCGCCGGGCACGCCGACGAGGCGCTTGATGTAATGCTGCGAGCCTTGCAATGGATCGAAGCTGCCGCTGCCTTCGATGCCTGCGATGTGCTTGGTCGTGAAGACAAACACTTCCCCACGCACAGGGCGGCTAAAGTGGTAGGCAAACTTGTTGACCAGGATATGGTCGCCTGAGTTCAGCGTGCCACGCGCGAGCAGCTGCCCCTTCGACACATAGGCTCGTCCGTAGACTTGCTGAATCTTGCGGTCATCTGGCGTGCGCAGTTCCTGGCCATCCGGCCCAGTGGCCACCTTGGTCGGCACGCTGAGATTCTTGATCAAGCCGAGGTCCTCAATCAACTGACGCTTCGGTGCCCAGACGCGCATGCTGTGCCCGTCTTCAAAGTTGATCTTGGAATACGTGAACAGCACAGCCATGCGGTGCTCAGTGACAAACTCCTGCCCGCCCTTCAAGTAGCCTTCGTGATCGGATACCACGTTCACGTAACTGCGCCCCTTGAGCTTATCGAACAGGCGCAACACAATGTTAGGTGTTGGGTCTTCGGCCGTTGCTTCGGCGATGTAGCCATTCAACGTCGGCTGCATAGACCCCGTGGGAATCTGGAACGGCTGCGCGATGTAAGCACGAATGCCAAGCGCCACCACGATGGCCACGAAGATGACCTCCACGTTGTCGCCAATCTCGGATGTCTTCAGGTCCGGTAGCGCGCGATTGCAGGCCTTGTTGATCTCGTCATGCAGGGCCTCAATGCGCGCCTTGTCACGGCCCTTCATGGCTCCCTTCAAATCATCACGGAGCTTGTTGATCTCCTCCAGCTTGGAAGGCGGTAGGATGTCACGCTTGTAATGAATGAAGCGTGTGACGCCTTTGTGCAATAGCTTGGCGTGCTTGAGATAGCGAGGTGTGAAGGGCCACATGGGGGCTAAAGGGGAAAGGGATAAGGCTAAAGAGAAAAGAACTGGAAGCGCCTGGATACAATCACACTTTTCTCTTTTCTCCTGGCCCTTTTCTCTTTGCTAGTCGCTTTTCAGCACCTCAATGAACGCCTCCTGCGGGATGTTCACCCGACCGAAGGCTTTCATCTTCTTTTTCCCTTCCTTCTGCTTCTCCAGCAGCTTGCGTTTACGGGAAATGTCACCGCCGTAGCACTTGGCAGTCACGTTCTTGCTGAGGGCGCTGATGGACTCACGGGCAATGATCTTGCCACCGATGGCGGCCTGGATGGCGACGACGAAGAGCTGCTGCGGGATGACTTCTTTCAGCTTGGCGCAGAGGGCGCGGCCACGGCTCTCGGCCTTGCCACGATGCACGATGCAGGAGAACGCATCGACCGGCTCGCTGGCGATCATGATGTCCATGCGCACCAGTTCATCCTCGCGATAGCCGGCGTGCTCATAGTCCATGCTGCCGTAGCCACGAGTGATGGACTTCAGCTTGTCATTGAAGTCGACCAAGATCTCATTCAGCGGGATGAGCGCGTGGATCATGACGCGGTTGTTATCGATGGTCTCCGTGTTGTCCACTTGGCCGCGCTTGTCCATGACCAAGCCCATGATGTCGCCAATGTTCGTGTTCGGGATCATGATGGCGAGCTTGACCATTGGCTCACGAATGCACTCGATCGTCTGGGTCGGTGGCAGGAAGGTGGGATTGTCGATCTTCGACTCGGTGCCGTTGGTCTGGCGCACTTCATAGACCACACTCGGGTAGGTCGAAATGACGTCCATGTTAAACTCACGGCGCAGGCGCTCTTGCACGATCTCCATATGCAGCAGGCCCAGGAATCCGCAGCGGAAGCCAAAGCCCAACGCGGCACTCGACTCTGCCATGAAGGTGAAGGCGCTGTCGTTGATCTGCAGCTTGCCCATGGCCATCTTCAGCTGCTCAAAGTCGTCCGTGCTCACCGGGTAGATGCCGCTGAAGACCATGGGGCGGATTTCCTTGAAGCCAGGCAGCGGCGCTGGCGCAGGGCGGCGGTGTTCCGTCAGCGTGTCGCCGATCTTCACGTCAGCCGTGGTCTTGACGTTCGCGATCACGTAGCCCACGTCACCGGCCTCCAGGATGTCCAGGGCCACCATTTTCGGGCGGAAGCAGCCGATCTCCTTCACTTCCGTCATCTGCCCGGTGGACATCATCTGCACCTTCATGCCGCGCTCGATCTTGCCGGAGAAGACGCGCACATAGCTGACCACGCCACGATAGTTGTCGAAGACGGAGTCGAACACGGAGGCACGCAGGAAGCCATCCGGGTTGTCCTTCGGTGCCGGAATGTATTTCACCACGGCCTCCAAAATGTCCTCAATGCCGATGCCCTGCTTCGCGCTGGCACACACGGCCTCGTCGGTTGGCAGTTGCAGGATGTCCTCGATCTGCTGCATTACCTTCGGCACGTCCGCCGCAGGTAGGTCGATCTTGTTGATGATCGGAATGACGTGCAAATTCTGCCCCATGGCGAGGTTCAGATTGGCCACAGTCTGCGCCTCCACGCCCTGAGAGGCATCCACCAGCAGCAGCGCGCCTTCACAGGCAGCGAGCGAGCGGCTGACCTCATAGCTGAAATCCACGTGCCCAGGCGTATCGAGGAGGTTCAGACGATAAATCAGGCCATCCTTCGCCTTGTAGTTCATCGTCACAGGATGCGCCTTGATCGTGATACCGCGCTCACGTTCCAGGTCCATGGAATCCAGTAGCTGATCCTGCTGCTGCCGCACAGTGATTGTCTGGGTGAACTCCAGCAACCGGTCGGAAAGAGTCGTCTTTCCGTGGTCGATGTGGGCGATGATAGAGAAATTGCGAGTGCGTTCGATGGACATTCAGATCAGATGGCGGGGGCCGCCTTACTAGACTGGCAAAAGGGCACTGGCAAGCGGCAGGATAGTCCCCTTGAACTTGACGCCGCCGGTTCAAAATCTCCACTGGTGGACGATTCCTTCTGCCGCTAGATCAGGACCGCCCATGTCACTGTCCCTGCTACCAAGCATCTTTCTTCAAGTCTGCCTCCCCCTGGTCATGGTCGTTGGCTCGGGTGTGGTGATGGACCGAAAGTTCAAGCTCAGCCTGGAGTCGCTAGTGAAGCTGAACCTGTATCTCATGGTGCCGGCTTTCATTTTCGTGCGGTTGCTGGACACGCCGCTGGCGGGCGGCGGCGAGGGCTGGATCATGCTCGCCGCGTTCAGCACGCTGATCTTGTGCGGTGTGGTTAGCTTCCTCATCGGTCGTGTCTTGAAGCTCGATGGCGCGGCGCAGAAGGCCCATGCGCTGGCATCGATGCTGGGGAACTGCGGCAACTTCGGCCTGCCGGTGGTGACACTCGCCTTTGGCAAGGACGCAGCGGCGGTGCAGGTCTATGTGCTGGTGACGATGAATGTGAGCACGTTCACGGTCGGCCTATTTCTAGCCAATGCAGATGCGCACGGCGGCTGGCAGTCGCATTTGAAAACGTTGAACAAGACCCTGCGCCAACCTGCGATCTACGCGGTGATAGCAGCAGCCTTGTGCAAGTGGCTGGGGCTGGACGTGCAAAGCGTGAGCTGGCTGTGGGAGCCGCTGCACATGCTGGCCGAGGCGCTGATTGGCTTCGCTCTCGTGACGCTCGGTGTGCAACTGTCGCAGACCAAGCCCGCGCCCTTGCAGGCTCCACTGCTATCGTGCCTGGCCGTGCGGCTGCTGATGGCACCCGTGATTGCCTTTGGCATCACCCAACTGCTGTATTTCCCCAAGGAGGTCGCGGCAGTGATCATCCTGACCGCTGGTGCGCCGACAGCGGTGAACAGCGCACTACTGGCCCATGAATTTGGGGGCGACCGCCGCTTCGCCACGGCGAGCGTGTATTATAGCACGCTGCTCAGCATGAGCACGGTGGCGGTTTGCCTGGCCGTGCTCCGAGCGTGGATGGGGCAGTGAAGGTTGAGAGGTGAGAAGTGGATTCGTCGAGAAGTTCTTCGTGCGCAGTCGAGAAGCTTTGGCTATGGATACATCTCACCTCTTCACATCTCTACTTCTCACCGAACTGCCCCATGTCCCATCGCTTCGAAATCACTGAGCGCGTCCAGTTCTCTGAAACGGACATGGCGGGCATTGTGCATTTCTCGAACTACTACCGCTACATGGAGCGCGTGGAGCACGCGTTCGCGCGGTCGCTGGGCCTGTCGGTAGTGGAAAAAGGCGTAGATCGTGTCGGCTGGCCGCGCGTTCATGCCAGCTGCGATTTCTTTGCCCCATTGTATTTTGAAGAAGAGTTCCGCCTGGAGCTCATGATTGAGGAAGTCCGAAGCAAGGTCGTCCGCCATCTGATTCGCGTTTGGAAAATGGATGGCACGCTCGCCGCGGAAGGCCGCATCACCGCCGCCTGTGTGCGGAAGGACCCTGAGACGGGTCAGATGAAAGCGGTAACGATTCCTGATCGCATTCGCAGCAAGATCGAGGCAGCCCCCGCCGAATTGCTTGCGCGCCCTCCTCCCCAGTGATTTGGATAGGAGCGCGGCGCAGGCAATCCTGTCCGCCAATACCCCTCCCCGCTACCCATCGCAATAACCCAACCACACGAATGAAAATGAATTGGCAAACTTACGCACTGATGACGGTCTTCTTCTGGGGAGTCTATGGAGTCCTTCTGCACCTTGGTCGTGGACATATCGCGACCTTTTCCCCCGCCGACCAAAGCAACGCTGGCCTGAAGGCTTTCCTCATGGTCTGCGTGGCCTACTGCGTGACTGGGGTCATCGCATTCGCCGTGCTCAAGGGACGCGGCTCGGACTTCAGCATCGGCAACCTGGGCATCACTTGGAGCCTGATTGCTGGTCTGGCTGGTGCACTGGGCGCTTTCACCCTCGTGCTTGCTTTGGGCGCTGCGGGTCCGCTGTACAAGGCCGCCGCTGCGGCTGCGGTCATGCCCATCGTCTTCGCGGGTGCGCCGATCGTGAACACGATCGTGGCCATGCTCAAGGCTCCGCCGGAAGGAGGTCTGAAGGCGCTGCCGCTCCCGTTCATCCTGGGCTGTGTGCTCGCCGCAGGCGGTGCTTTCCTCGTCGCGAAGTATGCGCCGAGCAATGCAGGCGCGAAGACTTCGGCACAGGCGAAGCATTGATGCGGGCTTGAGCATTGGGCTCAGATCCTTTATCATCTCGACATGAATACCATCTGCCTACCAGGTCGTTTCGATGGCAAAGGAGTCGTTCTTGATTCTCCCTGCGAGCTGCCCGCCAACACGCCTGTGCTAGTGACCGTGATCCATAGTAGCCACAGCGAGGGCTCCTTGGACTCGTTCCGCAACGATTGGTATGCCATGGGGCGTCAGGCCTTGGCGGCAGCCTACAGTGATGATGAGCCAGAGTATTCGGAAGCAGACCTGGTCCCATGAGCGAAGGCGAAGTCCTGCTCATGAGTCTGCCGCAAGCTGATGGGCAGACCAAGCTGCGGCCCGTCATCTGCCTGCGAGTCATGCCGCCATTTGGAGACTTGCTAGTGTGTGGCATTAGCACTCAGTTACAGCAGGCAAGTCCACTGGATGAAACGATCGCTCCCGGAGATGCTGACTTCCGATCCAGCGGATTAAAGAAACCCTCACTGATTCGACTTGGATTCCTGATGGGCAATCCGAAGGGCACCATGCAAGGGCGCCTAGGACGCATCGACTCTCAGAGACTCGCTCGCCTGCAGTCACGTCTGGCCACCTACCTGACTGAAATCCCTCGCCCCCAAGTGCAACCAGAGGATACCAAGCTTCGCTCGCTGCTGCGACTGATCTTGGCGTCGGACAATTTCAATGCTCGCAAGCTGCACGCGGCGGGCATTGAGCATCCCGGAGTAAGCCTCCGCGCACTGCCGTTCACGACCAAGTCAGAGTTGCTCGCGGATCGAGTGCAGCATCCGCCTTTCGGTTCGGCCATGACCGAACCGCTGGTCAACTACACGCGCTTCTGCCAGACGAGCGGCACTAGCACGGGCCAACCAATGGCCTGGGTGGACACGCCGCAGAGCTGGCAGGCCATGCTGGAGTGCTGGCGCAAAGTCTTCCACGCAGCAGGCTTGAAGCCTGGCGAGGATCGAGTCTTCACCGCCTTCGCCTTTGGCCCCTTTCTGGGGTTCTGGACCGCGTTTGAAGCCGCGGCCACCGACTACCTGGCTATCCCTGGTGGCGGCTTGTCCAGTCAGGCGCGCTTGCAAACCATGGCACGCTACGGTGCGACCACGCTGTGCTGCACGCCGACGTATGCGGTGCGCCTGGGCGAGATGATTGGCACAGCCGAGGCGGGTGTTTCGCTCACTGATTTGAGCATTCGCAAACTCATCGTGGCGGGTGAGCCCGGCGGCAATGTGCCAGGTCTGCGCCAACGCTTAGAGAAGCTGTGGAATGCCCGTGTCTTCGATCATCACGGCATGACCGAGGTCGGCCCCGTTAGCTTTGAATCGGTCGAGTTGCCCGGCCACTTGCAGATCATTGAGGCAGCCTACGCGGCGGAAGTCATCGGAGCCGACGATCAAGAAGTCGCCGAGGGCGAGGATGGCGAGCTGGTGCTCACCACGTTGCACCGCACCGCCTGCCCGCTTCTGCGCTACCGCACCGGCGATTGGGTGAAGAAACGCCGCATCGACGGGCGGCTCTGCCTGGAAGGTGGCGTGCTGGGCCGGGTGGACGAGATGGTCGTCATCCGCGGTGTCAATCTCTACCCCAGCGCGGTCGAGGGCGTGGTGCGGCAGTTCCCTGAGGTGGCCGAGTTCCAGGTCGTGCACCAGCAAATCGACGCGATGGACGAGGTGGAGGTGCGGGTCGAGCTTCTGCCTGGCACGCCTGAATCCTTGCAGCGACGCATCGAAGACCGTCTGCGCGACACCTTTGCCATGCGCATTCCCGTGCGCCTGACCACGGGATTGCCGCGTTTTGAGTTCAAAGCGAAGCGCTGGGTGAAGGTGTGAAATAACATTTGCCGCCAGGGAAGCTCGCGGCCTAAATAGCGGCCCATTTTCTGCCTGCCATGCTCGAGTTCTTCCGCCGCCACAAAGGTCCCTTCATGATCGCCATCACGGTCATCATCATCGTGTCATTCTCCGTCTGGGGAGGCTGGACAGGTTCCGGGCGCAATGCGGGCATGATCAATCCGACCGACGTTGCCTTTACGATCTATGGCCGCGACTACAGCCATGCCGACATGGGCCGTCTGCAACGCACGCAGCAGCTCGCTTATGGTCTCGGCATGTATGAACTGGCCTTCGGCCTGCCTGCCGCCGCCCAGCAGATTCAATCCACCGAGCGCGGCGGCCCGAACTATGACTTCGTCGGCAATCTGATCGTACTGCGCGAGGAGGCTCTGAAGTATGGAGTCGCCGCCTCCGATGACGAAGCCAAGAAGCGCATGGAGTCTCTGCCTGTCTTCCAGAAGGACGGCAAGTTTGACCCGGCTGCCGCTTCCGAGATGGAAGACCGCCTGCGTGCCAATGGCTTCTCCACAGGTGACCTGATCGGCCTAGTGAAAGACCAGATCGTCTATGAGCGCCTGCAGGACCTCGTCGGGTCCAACTACACGCCTTCGGCTCAGGCCGTGGCCTCGGCTTATGCCGCCAGCCAGCAAACCATCCGTGCGTCCACCGTGACGCTCGCCTTGGAAGACTTCAAAAAGAAGGCCACGGTCAAGGACGACGAGATCGCCAAGTATTTCGAGGAGAACAAGGACACCTACAAAACGGCTGAGAAGCGCGCCGCCGCGTTTGTTCTGTTTGAGAAGCCGAAGCCCGATGACAAGAAGAAGGCCGAAGAGAACGCCAAGGCCCAGACCGACTACGAAACGCACGTCAACGACTTCGACAGCAAGTTCAAGGCCCCCGGTGCCGACATCGCCAAGCTGGTCGAGGAGTTCAAGAAGGCTACCCCAGCACTGAAGCTGGAAACTATCCCTGCCTTCGAGCGCGGCACCCCACCTGAGTCAATCAAGGCCGAGGAAGCCGTGGTGAAGGAAATCTTCCGCATCGCGCTCAAAAAAGACAGCCATAGCGACCCCGTCGAAGGCAGCAAGGGCTATTACTTCATCAAGATCACCGACGTGCAGGAGCCCAAGCAGCAGGAACTGAAGGAAGTGACCGCCACGATCAAGGAGACACTCGTCACCCAGAAGGCGCAGGAAGCCATGACCAAGGCCGCCAATGAAGTCCGCATCGCGCTGGTCGATGGATTGAAAGCTGGCAAGAAGCTGGACGAGCTGACCAAGGGCAAGGAAGGCTGGAAGGTCGAATCGCTGCCCGACTTCACCACCGGCAATCCCCCGCCCAACAATCCGAATGGCCAGCAGATCGCGACCGATGCCGGCAACACCGCTGCGGGTGGCGTGACCAAGCCCATCACCACCGAAACGGGCGTCATTCTGGTCGTCGTGACCGCCAAGGAACTCTACAAGCGCGACGACACCGCTACGCTCAAGCAGAGCGAAGAAAGCTCCATTGCATCCCAGATGCGCTCCGAGATGTTCAAGGCTTGGTTTGGCAAGGTCCGCACCCAGGCGGCCATGAAGGTCGCCGTTCGCTAATCCTGGTGCCGAAGCGGGAGTCGAGTGTTGCGAGGCGGATAGAACCCACCCGCCTCACTCATCGGGTCAGGCCTCTTCTCACTCCCAACCAGCCACTCACATCCCTGCTTTATGATTGACGTGGAAGCCCTCCTGGATGAGGCCAGCGGCCATGTCGCCGTCGGTGAACTGCCGGAAGCCATCGCGCTCTATCGCCAATGCGTGGCAGCGGACGCGCAGAACTTTGATGCCTGGCACTTGCTGGGCATGGCTCTGATGCGCACTGATCAGATGAAGGAAGCCATCGGTGCCGGCATGATGGCCACCACACTGAAGCCGAACGACCTGCTCGCCTGGACTGCGCTATCGCAGATGTATGTGAAGCTCGGCCAGATCGCCGAGGCCGAAGATGCCAAAGGCAAAGCCCGCATCCTGTCGCTCGGCGGCAAGGTGGTGAAGGAAGCGTAGGCCCCCCCCTCAAGGAGCAGCGGTTTAACACCGCCGTCAAAAACGTCCTCAGCCCTATGCCGGCTCCACAGGCCCCTTCGCATCGGTTTGGATGCCCTACGCAGCGGTTTGGGGCTGCCGCGCCGTCCTTTGGCAGCTCTGAGTCACCGTTTGGGTGATCGTGGGCCCCGTGTTCGGCCCCCTCGCGCCTCTCCTGCGCCTGGAAACGCGCGAACCTCTGTTGCACACGCAGCCCCTTCAAATAAATCACCTCCACGTCTCTACAAGCCATCCAGCGGACTGCGCACGCCCAGCCCCGGCTTCTGCATGACATGCGTGTAGATCTCTGTCGTCTTCACATCATTGTGCCCCAGCAGCGTCTGCACCGTGCGGATGTTGGTGCCTCGCTCCAGCAAGTGCGTGGCAAAGCTGTGGCGCAGCACATGCGGCGTCACCTTCTTGGCGATCCCGGCCCGCTGCGCCGCTGCCTTCACCGCCTTCTGCCACGTCGTCTCGTTCACATGGTGCCGTCGCATGAGCCCCGTCTTTGGGTCTCGCAGCAATCCCTTCGTGGGGAACAGCCATTGCCACTCTAGGCTCTTGCTCGCGCTCGGATACTTCCGCGCCAGCGCCTCCGGCAGGGAAACCCCGGCCACCTCCTGCTTTTGATCCACCTCCCACAGCGCGCGCAGCCGGTCCAGGTGCTCCCGCATTGGACCGAGTGCCCGCTCTGGCAGCGTCGTCAGCCGGTCCTTGTCGCCCTTGCCCCCGCGCACCGAAAGCTGCCGCCGGTCAGCGTCCACATCCTTCACCCGCAGGCGCAGCAGCTCCAGCAGGCGCAGCCCGCCGCCATACATCAGATCGCCCATCAAGCGCTCCGTCCCCACCAGTTGCCCCAGTAGCCGACCCACCTCCTCCGTGCTCAACACCACCGGCACCCGGTCAGAGCTGCGCGCCCGCAGGTAATCCTCCACCCCCTCCATCTTCCGGCCCAGCACCTCGTTAAAAAAGCACGCCAGCGCATTCAGCGCCTGGTGCTGGGTGGCAATACGCACCTTCGCCTCCAGGGCCAGCGCATCCAGGTAGGCCCGCACCTCCACCCCGCTCACCGCCATCACCTCCGCGCCCCGGTCCGCGCACCATGCGGTGAAGCGCCCTGCCCACTGCCCATACGTCTCCACCGTGCGCTCCGCCTATTGCAGCTCCCGCAGCCGACGCTCAAACCGCGCCCGCCAGTCCCCCACAGCAGGCACCACCCGTAAATACCCCACCAGCCAGCGCAGGGCCGCCCGCCCCACCTCCCAGCGCGTGTCCGGTGCCAGCACCGCCTCCGCCATGTCGATGTAGCTCTTCATCGACTCCACCCCCACGGCCCAACCATGTTGCTCTGCCGCCAGCAAATACCTTTCAATGACCCGAAAAGATTCTTGTCTTGTTTCTGCCGAAACGG
>Ga0247832_1005494_pt1 | contig 14630 bp, 12 predicted proteins | sample LaCruzMarch2015__10_FD_192407 | JGI IMG/M metagenome (GOLD analysis project Ga0247832, IMG submission 192407) | Freshwater microbial communities from meromictic Lake La Cruz, Castile-La Mancha, Spain - LaCruzMarch2015_4m | ecosystem: Environmental > Aquatic > Freshwater > Lake | place: Spain... | reverse complement strand
TCCGGCCGCGCAGGTTTAGGACACCTGCAATCTCGGGACGCGCGCCGGGAACTGGGGTTAAGCTTTTGAGCGAAAAAACGTCTTGGATATCGATAACTTCGACACCAAACAATTGATCTGCGACATGGACAGTCACAAATTCCTTGGTTCCAGCCTTGGCAAGAGCCAATTCGCTTTCATGGCGCGTTGCGAGGGCATTCATGCTGCAATCTCCAATTTGGCGGCATTTTCGACAGCGGCAATCAGACTTTTGCGATCAGACTTTCGAACCAGCGACGCGAAGCCTGTCGCATCTGCATCGGGCGAGCCAGAGAGCGCGACAATGCTGGTTCCTGCGAGGCGATCATCACTCAACAAACGCCGCGCCGAGGCTACGTCGACATCAATGTCGGTGAGCACTGCTGAAGGCTTGCGGTATTCAGCACAAAGAAGAGCTGCTGAAACCGTGTCAACGGCTTCAACTTCATAGCCAGCCGAGCGCAAGAGCGGCGACAAAAGGTTGCGGAAGAATGGGTTGCGCTCCACCAAAACGATGTGCTTGGCAGGCTTGTTGACGCCTGGATCGTCCCAGTTTGTCACAGCGAGACTTAGATAATGGCTGACGTCGAGAACTTCCGTGGCTTTGCCTTTAAGGACAGCAACACCCAAAAGACCCGGACGTTCTGCAGCCATTTCAATGTCCAGCGCCTCGTCGACAATGTCGACAATCTTGTCTACCGCTAAACCCGCAGCCAAGCCATTATAGGTAAAGACCAAAACAGGCTGGACGCCAGCGGTGGCTATGGGCGTATTGGAGTCTGCTGGGACGATTGGCATCAGCTCGCCGCGATATTGCACCAAAGTGCGGCCATCGCCTTGCTCGAAGGTGGTGGCGTCCAATTCTTCGAGGCGCGTCACCAAGGAAAGTGGCACGGCCTTTAGCTGTTTACCACCGGCCTGGAAGAGGATCATTGAGGTGGTTTCGGGGCGCTGACCGCGCTTTTTCTGAACCGCTTCAATTGTTTCTTCAACAACTTCTTCAGCTTGGCCGACGCTGCGATAGACAGCACCTGGATCAATGATCATGATGACCGAGCCGTCACCCAAAATAGTCGCGCCCGAGAAGGTGCCCACGTCGGCTAATGCCTTTGACAGGGGCTTCACGACAATTTCTTCCGTGTCGAACACTTCATCGACAACCACGCCAAACAATTGGCCCGAGTGCTGCATCACCACGACAAAGGCTGAGTTCGACTCGCCAGTCGCAGCATCGCGCGGCGGTACACCCAACACTTCGGATAGATCCACCAGTGGCAACAAGCGATCGCGCAAGCGCAAAACCCGTGCGGAATTAAGAACTTCAACCTTGTGCTCAGAAGCACCACCTGCGCCCACTAATTCCACAATCGTCAATTGTGGGATGGCGAAGCATTGCTGGCGCGAGCCCACGACCAAGGCCGATACAATAGCCAAGGTAAGCGGGATTTTGATGAAGAACTTTGTGCCACGCCCTTCGGTCGATTGTAGGTCTATTGTACCGCCAATCAACTCGATATTGGTGCGCACCACATCCATCCCGACACCACGACCAGAAATGCTGGTGACTGCTGCGGCAGTGGAGAAACCTGGGGCAAAGATATAGCGATGGATTTGGGCGTCAGACATCGTCCAAGCCAATTCTTCGCTGACCAAGCCATTCTTGATGGCTTTATCGCGGATGCGCGATGTCGACAGACCCGCTCCGTCGTCTGAGACCTCAATCACGATATGACCGCCTTCATGATAGGCGTTCAAGCGGATCGATCCCATCTCGGACTTCCCAGCCGCAACCCGAGTAGCGGGGGCTTCAAGACCATGGTCGCACGAATTGCGGATCATGTGGGTCAGCGGATCTTTGATCAATTCTAGGACTTGGCGATCAAGCTCCGTCGCCTCACCGTCCATAATCAGATCGATTTTCTTGTTCAGATCACGCGCCGCATCGCGGACAATCCGGGGCAGCTTCTTCCAAGCCGAGCCGATTGGCTGCATGCGCGTCTTCATGACGCTGTCCTGCAACTCAGCCGTTACGGCGGACAGGCGCTGCAGGGGGGCTTTAAACTCGCTATCGGTGGTGTTGCGCACCATTTGCATCAACTGGTTTCGGGTCAGCACCAGTTCGGAAACCATGGTCATCAGGGTTTCGAGCACGTCGACATTCACGCGAATGGTTTGACTGGACGAAACCGCGCCACCCTTGGCCGCGGCATCCTCATCCTCATCTTTGATCGCACGCATTTCAGGCGCAGCGCGGCGCTCAGCAACGGGTGCTGCAAGTTCTACAGAAACAGGAGAGGAAACAGGGGCGGCAACTTCAGGTGCTGCGGTTGAACTTGCAACAGGCTCAATTTCGTCATCGGGGGCTGTCGACAAGAAGGCGGCTTCCAGTTCGGCCAGCGAGACTTCTCCGGGGCGCAATTCGCGGCCTAGGTCGGCGTCCCACCGCAGACCGGAGGTGGATACCAGTGCGGCTTCGACGACCGGTGCGGCAACGACAGGTTCTGGTGCGGGGGCAGGTGTTGCGGCTTCGACTGTAACTGATGCTTGGGCAGGTGCTGCGGTGGAGGCCGTGCTTCGGGCTGGGTGGCCTTCGGCGGCCAGTTCCAACGCACCAATCAAGGCGCTGTCATCGCCTTCGGGTTCGGCACCGGTTGCTTCTAATCCTGCCAAAATTTCTTTGATGCGGTCGATGCTTTCGAGAACTAACTGCACTTGGTCTGGCGTAGCCACCAAAGTTCCGTCACGGAACTTGCCTAAAAGTGTTTCGCCGGCATGGGCGACAAATTGTAAGCGGGGCAAGCCCAAAAAGCCGCAGGTTCCTTTGATCGTGTGAACCAACCGAAAAATACTATTGAGGGTATCACCGTCAGTGGGGTCGGCTTCAAAAACAACAAGCTGGGTATCGACCGCTTCAAGGAATTCGTTTGTCTCAGTTATGAATTCGCCCAGTAGTTCATCCATAAAACTAGCCCTTTGCCGACGCGTTGAATCTAACGCTGAACGCCAATCCTTTGAGTACAATGACGGCGGACGGTTAAGACAGGACTAAATTTTGAGCCAAAGTGCAGTATTATGCGGCTATGCGAACAATAAGTTCAACACGTTCTTCACTTTCGCGGGCGGCAAGTTCGGCACGAGCCCCGGCAGCGGTAATGAAGGCCAGATAAGGCTGGACAGAGCGGCCATCAAAGCCACCTTCAGGCATCTCCCCCGCTAAGCCTGCACGCACCGCGGGCTTCAGCGTGGCCCGGGTCCCGGTTGCAATGACATTCAGGGTCAATTTGTCGCCTTCTTGTCCGCCGGTTACTTCCAATTGGCCGCCGCGTGGCAGGCAATCGAGGCCAACAAGGATCAAATTCATCAAAATCCTCGCCGCCGCACGGGGGGCAGTGTGTACCGCCAGCGTCCAGATGAGTTCGGGCTTCTGGCTTTCTACAAAGCGCTTAGACAACTCGCGCAACTCGCCCAAATCCGCCGTGCCAACACCGGTCGTGCCCGCTCCAAAGGTCGCGCGCATGAATTCAAGCTTCACTGCGGCTTGGCCGGCCGACGTCCGGATCAAATCCATCGCCTGTTCGCGCATGTCTGCACCGTGGTCATCGTCGAGAATGTCCAGCGCAGTCGTCAAGGCAGAGATGGGGGACACAAGATCGTGACAGATCCGTGAGGAAATTAGCGCAACGAGGGTAGAGGCATCCATAAGCATGGCCCCTCTCTGCCCCGATTCGGACCAATGCGGTCAGGATAGCGCATGCGCTGGCGAAAAATCGCGATTGAGCCCCAAGGGGCCACCCACAATATCTGGTGTTATCAACATGTAGAGGGGAGCCCATATTTGTGGAAAACCCTATCACTAGCTCTTGTGTTAATAAGTCGTGAAGCTACTATGGGTGGGCACTCAATTAGCTGGCCGTCAAGGTCGGCCACAAGATATGGGGATATTCATGACCAACGGCTGGACGGATGATCGCGTCACCCTACTCAAGAAGTTGTGGACAGATGGGCTCTCAGCCAGTCAAATTGCCAAGCAATTGGGCGGTGTGACCCGCAACGCTGTCATTGGCAAGGTCCATCGGTTAGGCTTGGCAGGTCGGGCTGCTCCTTCACGTCCAATCAAGCGGATTCCGGTGCCAACCGCGCGTCCGCGTCCGGTTTTGGTTGTTCCCCCGCATGTTACTGCCAAAGTAGAGTCTGCTGTTAAGGCTCTGGCTCCGGTGGCACCTACCCCCATTGCCAAGCCAGCGCCAAAGCCGGTTACTCCGCCCCAAAAGCGCGGCGATTTGATCGGTGTGCTGCAATTGGGCACCAATATGTGCAAATGGCCAATCGGTGACCCTGGTGACCCCGACTTTGGGTTCTGCGGTGCCCAGTGTAACTCAGGCGCGGTCTATTGCACCGAACATGCCGCGATCGCATTCCAGCCCGCCCTCAGCCGTCGCCAAGGCGGCAGCAAAGAAGATCGCGCCGCTTCCGAAGTGCGTCGTCTGGCCCGCTTGGCGAATTTTTAGGTCAACGGATTTTTCCAAACAAAAAAGCCGCTGCCTCAACGGAGGGAGCGGCTTTTTTCTTTAGCGGGGCTGGCCGAACTTAGTCTTCGAGCAGGCGACGCGCGATGACCTGGGCTTGAATTTCACCCGCACCTTCAAAGATGTTCAGGATACGGGCATCTGCCAGCACGCGGCTGACGGGATATTCCAGCGCAAAGCCATTGCCGCCATGGATCTGCAGAGCATTGTCGGCTGCTGCCCAAGCCACGCGGGCGGCCAGAAGTTTGGCCATGCCCGCTTCCAAGTCACAACGCTTTTCTTCATCCTTCTGACGGGCCGCAAAATAGGTCAATTGGCGCGCGCCCAGAATTTCTGCCGCCATCTGCACAAGCTTGTTGTGAACGCGTGGGAACACAAAGATGGCGTCGCCGAATTGTTGGCGGTCAAGCGCATAGGCCAAGCCCAGATCCAAGGCGTTTTGAGCGACGCCAACGGCGCGTGCCGCTGTTTGAATGCGCGCGCTTTCAAACGTCGCCATCAAATGCTTGAAGCCCATGCCTTCAACGCCACCCAAAAGGCTTTCTGACGGGACTTTGAAGGCGTCAAAGCCAAGCTCATATTCCTTCATGCCACGATAGCCCAAAACCTCAATCTCGCCACCGGTCATGCCTTCTGCGGGGAATGGGGTTTCGTCGGTACCACGTGGCTTAGGCGCCAAGAACATCGACAGGCCGGAGAAATTATTTGTGTCTGGCTTGGTGCGGGCAAGCAAGGTCATCATGTCGGTGCGCGCGGCATGGGTGATCCACGTCTTATTGCCGGTGATTTCCCAATGGCTGCCTTTGTTCTCGCCGCGGGTGCGCAGGGCACCCAAGTCTGATCCCGTGTTTGGCTCGGTAAAGACGGCAGTCGGCAGGGTTTCTGCAGACGCAATACGTGGCAGCCAATAATTCTTCTGCTCGTCTGTACCGCCGGTGAGGATCAGCTCGGCTGCAATCTCCGAGCGGGTACCCAGTGAGCCAACACCGATATAGGCGCGCGACAATTCTTCAGAGACAACGCACATGGCTGTCTTGCCCATGCCAGAGCCGCCGAATTCTTCCGGGATTGTGAGGCCAAAGACGCCCAGATCGGCCATCTCGGTGAGAACGGACATCGGGATCAATTCGTCCCGCAAGTGCCAGCCATGGGCAAAGGGGGCAACTTTTTCTTGGCCAAAGCGGCGGAAGGTGTCGCGCACCATTTCATAGGTTTCATCAAGGCCGGTGACTTCAATCGTGCCCTTGCCTTGAGCTTGAGCTACCAAATCCGCTGTCCGGGTCTTACGTTCTTGGGTGGCTGCCGCCAAAAGCGCAGCACTTGCAGGCCCTGACAAAGCCTCTTCCACGATGGCTTCAAGGCCAAGTTCGGCTGGGCGAATGGTTTCGCCCTGATTCATGGCAATCCCGCCTTTAAGATCACCCAAATAATTGGCGAACAATAAGCACGAGAGTGAGGATTCTGTTTCGCCAAACAGGCCTTCATCTTGAAGCCTCAGCGCCCAATTGGCCACTTCGCGCAGAGTCTCAACATAAGTAGCGACCCAAGCCAAGCCGTGCACGATGTGCTGCTCTTGATCGATCAGTTTGCGGTCAATTTTGCCAGCAGGGGCCACGCGCTTGCGAACAAAGGCCAAAGCCGCAACCTTAATCGGCGTCAGCGCTGCCGCACTCTCCGCCAACAAAGCAGGAACGGTCGAAGGGGAAAGGTCCAAGTGGAGTGTGGGCGTGGAAGCGTTCATGGTGAGACTCTCTGATTTCGCATATGCAGCATGACATAGCGCACGCACGCCAGAAGGCAAAGGCTAATTTTAGCCCTATCTGTGCAGTATTTTTCTAATTTGAGAGCCTACATCCCCAAATTGGGGATATCATTTTCCAGAAGAGCGCGGTCTGCCGTAAAAATAACCCTGCTGGCCGATCACGCCAATCTCACGCAGGGCTTCCGCCTCTTCGGCTGTTTCCACCCGCTCTGCCACGGTTTCCATACCAAGGCCCCGGGCAAGTTGGTCAATCGCAACCACAAAAGCGCGACTATCTTCCCGCGATTCAATGTTTTGCACATAGGCACCGTCGATCTTGATCTCATCAAGGGGTAGGGCACGGATCGAGCGGAAAGAGGTATGTCCTTCACCAAAGTCATCCAAAGCCAAGCGAGAACCCGCGGCGCGGATAGATTGTCCAAATCTCGCAGCGGCGTCCAAATCATGGATCGCGATGGATTCGGTGATCTCAATCGTCAGACGGTCGGCGATTGCATGATTGTGATTGAGAATATCAAGATAATCCCGACAGGCCGAAGAATCCGCGATTGTCCCGGCTGAGACATTAATCGCGAGCTTGATTGTGTCTTCGCGTGTCAACGCACTCAGCGCGAGGTTTAACGTCTCGAGATCTAATTCCCCGACAAGGCCGGCACGTTCTGCTGCGGGGATGAAATCGATTGGTGCGACGACGCGTCCATCGACTTGGATGAGCCTAGACAAACATTCCCAGCGCACGACTTGATTATCGGCTGACGAGATGATGGGCTGACGAAACAGGCACATGCGGTTATCTGCTAAAGCAGACTTTAGCATCATGGCTCCGGGATCATTGGCGGCACGCGGCCTATGCGGCACATATTCCGGGGCAAGGGCCATGATTTCGCGGAACACGATGATCTGGTGGGCAACATTGGCGATCACTTCTAGATTGCTTGGTCGCCGGATCGTTACTGGATGACCACGACGCAGCGCCTGAAACGCCGCACCCTCGACAGCTAAATCCAGCTCGTCAAAATGGGCAGGCGGTCGATCTACTTGTAAAAAGCGTGCGGCCTTCACAGGGTCAACCCAAGACAATCCGCCCCCTTCATCAATCGTGCAGGCGGTTGCGTGCAGCAAGCTAAGCGCATCTTCAGCCGCGCTGAAATTGGGTTCAAGTAGAGGTTCGGAGTGGATCGAATGGACCATCCGCACACCTCTGACCTGCTTTCCCCAAAAAGAGAAGTGCTAATTTGCCCGGCTGTTGGCCTTATCGTTTGGCTTCAGGCTTAGGCCGTCCACCCGCGCGTTCGGCAGCCTTAACGGAAACTTGGCTGGGAAGAGGCACAATACTCAAAGCCGTTTCGACCGCTGCCAATGGCACTTCAGGCGGTGTTAGCCAAGGAAGTCCTGTCTTTTTAACGCTTGCGCTAGTAGCCTCTAGGTCTGAGGGCTTTAGTACTCCAGTGATGGCGGACAAAGCGATGGTCGCTGCTTGCAAGTCGTGCATCGCACGGGCTTGGGCCAATTGGGCCTCCAACAATTCTTGCTGCTGAATCAGCACATCAAGGGTCGTCCGAAGACCAACCGACTGCTCAAGCTCTGCCCCTTCGAAAGCAATTTGGGCGGCTTTGACTTGTTCTGCAGACGCGTTCACCGCCACCCGCGCGACGCGGGCTTGGTGCCAAGCATTGGTGGTCCGTTCCGAAATCTGGCGTTCGCCATCTACTGCGGTAAAGCGGGCTGCATTGGCATTGCCCAAAGCCTCTGTGATGCGAGAGCTGGCGAGGCCACCTGTGAAAATGGGTACCGACAAGCGCGCTGTAACAGCTGTGTTGCCGCTGCGGTTGCCGTCAAAGCTTGAATCAACTGCCCAAGCTTGGCTGGCCTGAATGGTGATTCTGGGCCGGTTCTCCGCCTCAATAACTTGGGCACCGGCCAGAGCGATTGTTTCGCCCAGACGAATGGCGGCGAGGTCTGGATTGTTCGCCCGTGCCAGAACAAGCGCTTGGTCTAGGTTGGCAGGCCCAGTAACCTCTTTGATCACGGGCGTTAATTCCGTCGGTGCTTGCCCAATCAAACGCTCAATCGCAGACCGACTGGCGTCTACGGCTGCTTCAGCGGCTGCTAGTGCCGTCGTGCTCGCCGCTTGGCGCGCTTCGACTTGGGCGACATCGGTCTTGGTCACGTCACCAACATCAAAGCGCACGCGCACGGCTTCTAGCTGGCGGTTTAAGGTGGCCAGATTCTGACGACGGATTTCCACGGTGCGCAAATCGCGGCGCAGCGCGGCATAGGCGATGACGACGTCGCGCATCACGGCCAATTCGCTGCCAGCCAAACGCGCATCAGCTTGGGCAATCTGGGCTTCGGCTAAGCTCATGGCAGCCTTGACCCGGCCTGCCAACCAAACCGGCTGCGAAGCGGTAAGGCCATAGGTTGTGGGGGTCGTTTCCGTGGCGAGGCGGCTGGAGATCACGCCGGTGGAGCTGATCGAGCGGGTCCAGGATTCTTGTTGACCATAGGTGGCTTCGCCACCAATTTGCATCCGTCTTTGGGCGACAGCTTGCACCCGCCGCTGACCAAGGGCACGCAGATTGGCGCGCTGGCTTTCAAGGCCGGGATTGGTTTGCAGCGCCAAGGTGACAGCTTCTGGCAAGGATTGGGCGGAGGCGGGGCTGGAAACGACCGCCAAAAAGGCAAGCGATAAACTGTAGCGGATGGCGTTTTTTACGGTGGTCATGGTTTAAGCATCTTTGCGTTTGTGCGCCATTGGTCGTGGCGGGGGAGGGACCTGACGCGGCTGGTTTTTGTGCCTTACAGGTGGGACTTAGCATGACTGGACGACTTGTCATGCTTTAACCTTAATCAGTGGACAATTGTGAACCAGGTAGGATGTCCTCTCATCTTGTTCACAACTAATTGAGCGCAAAATCACACGTTTGGCTAGATGGCAATTGACCTCTTTGCCAGAGTGGCCACACAATGGCTTTGGGTCACGTCGAAATGGTTTGTGGAAACAAAGCGAGCCAATGTTGTTACATCTACTAAGGGCAGATTGTGATCCATGATAGACGATGAGACTTTGAACACTGTTGAGACCACGGAAGCAGGCAAAACAGCGGGCACACAGGGGTCTTTTGGCCTATTGCGGCGCGATATGGTCTGGTCTGGTGTCTGTGCCGCAGGCCTCTCAGGCTTTGGCGCAAGCTCTGCATTTGCCCAATCGAGGGGTACCCCAAAGAATACCGAACGCGGCTTTAATCCAATGACTTGGCTTAATCGCGGTCGGGATAGTTTTGATATCGTCTATGAAGCGTCAACCGGTGTCGTTGCCGCCCGCACCCGTGATTTTTCGATCCGCGCCCCGGACGGCAATATGTGTCAGGCCCGCATCGCCTATCCAGTAACCGTTTTTGACCGCATGCCGCTGATCATCTTCTGTCCCGATGCGGGCTGTAAAGGTGCGATGTATGATCCGTTGATTGGTGCGCTCGCCGCCAGTGGCTATTTCGTCATCGCCTTGGACGATCCCCGCGCCGTCAGCCTTAAGGCCGGTGATGGCGCAACTTTGGTCACCAATGCGCCAGAAATGCGCCGCCCGAGCGCGGCTGAAGCGCGCTTTCTCATCGACATGGCATCCGAGGCTGCGCAAGTCTTGGGCTCACGGGCCAATCGTGTGGATGCGTCCCGCGTTGGCGTGGCGGGACATGGGGAGGGGGCTTGGATGGCGCTTGGCCTCGCTGGTTGGGGATCGAGTAATTCTGACGGTGCAACCGCGCGCGATGGCCGCGTGATGGCTGCCTTCGTACTTTCGCCAAGCCCGCAGGAGGACAATGCCCGTATCGTCAATGGCGTGCCAGATGGCGGGGCCTTAGCGCTTTTGGCCGGCCAACAAGGGGCCTTGCCAATGGCCTTGCCGGGCTCTGGCTTGATTGCACTCAATTTACCAATGCGATCGACCAATTTTGGTGGGTTGATCGGAAACTCAAGCGCAAACCGAAAGGCGGGCCCAAGGCCAGCCCTAGAGCCAAGGCCGCTGGCTGCTGCGGTCGCCGCTGCATCGATCTTTTTTGACTGGGGTCTGAAGCGTCAAAGTGATCGCAAACGCACATTACTGGGCCTAGATGGACGGGTCGTTGAAGGCCTCAGTCAGCCCCTCCGCATTCACCGCATCTAAAACAATTTCGCGCATACCTACGCCACGCAGTGTGCAGAACTGCAAAAATTCCACTTGCCTAGTGCGAAAGCAAGGCAATGCTCTTAAATAAGCGGGTCTCAACCCGATGGGCGAATTGTGCAGACCAAGGTTGATGGGGAGGCTTTAGGCCAATGAGTGATGATGCAAATGCCACCAAAACAACCGTAGTCGATACGGTGTCGGCAGAAGCCGTATTGCCTGAGATCAAGGTTGAGTCCAAAGACCTCACCCGCATTCGCGGCCAATTATCCTTGGATGACCGGGCTTCAATCGCCACTTTTGGCGATAATGCACAGCGCAATGTGGTTGCCTATGCGGATCGGATCCTCGCCCAAACGCAAAATCGCGAGCTTGGCGACACGGGCCTTTTGTTGACCAGTATCATCGCCAAAGCCAAAGGCCTTGATCCTGCCGCCATGCAGAAGAAGGGCTTCTTCGGTAAATTGTTTGGCGGCGCCAAGGCCGAAATTGAGAAATTCAAAGGCAAGTTTGAAGATGTTGCCAGCCAGATTGATGCCATCGGCATTCAATTGGAAAAGCGCAAAGACGGCTTGCGTCGTGACATTGCCGTCATGGACGACTTGCATGAGCAAACCGCCGCGTCGATTGCGCAACTCAGCGCCTATGTCGAAGCTGGCGAAGCGTTTGCGGCAGAGATTAAAGCAACCCGTCTGCCAGAGTTGAAGACCATTGCCGATGAAGCCCTGTTGACCGGCGATGGCCTGATTGAGGCGCAAGCCTACCGCGACGCCCAGCAAGCGATGGAGCGCTTGGAAAAGCGCATCTTCTATCTGAAGCAGGCCCGTCAAATCGGCATCCAACAATTGCCGCAAATCCGGATTGTGCAAGCGGGCGATGAGACCTTGGTCGAGAGCTTGCAGGCTTCAACCCGCCTAACCATCCCCTTGTGGAAGCAAAAAATGGTGCTGCTCTTGGGGCTGCGCCGTCAAGAAGACGCTTTGGCGATGCAAAAGGCCGTCACGGACGCTACCAATGAGATGCTGCGCCAAACATCATCGATGATGAAAGAGCAAGCCATCGCGATTGAAGAGCAGTCTCAGCGCGGGATCGTCGATCTTGAAACCTTGGAACAAGCCAATCGCGATTTGATCGACACGCTTTCCGGTGTCCTTTCGACGCAAGAGGAAGGCCGTCAGAAGCGGGCTATGGTCGAAAAGCGGATGGACGAAATGACCCAAGAATTACGACAGGCTTTGGTGCAAGGGCGCGTGACCTAATTCATGTCCCGTCGCCGTTCGAAAGATTGGATGAAAGAAGAGTTCGCCGTTCGGATTCGCTCGCCGCAATCCTTTGGTGTGCTTGCATTCTGGTTCTTCATCTGGGCTATTTGCAGCTTTAATCCCTGGGTCGGCATCGGCTTGTTTTTTGCCGCTGGCGGGTCGCTCGGCTTCTTTGGTGGCAAGCGCGACACCGTGGATGACCTATGGGGTTACGACAAAAGTGACGATGACTATTATGACGAAGACGAGGATGAAGATGATCGTCGTCGTCGCCAAGGTGGCGAATCCGAAGCCGCTGCCCGTGCGCGCGCAAATGGTGAGGCCTTACCCGAACCAGAAGCCCCACCCAAGCTCCATCAAGCCGTCATTGCTGAAGCTGCGCCCGCACTGGTGCGGCTAGAGGCTGCTGCCAGCGTAGCCGAAGGTGAACTTGGCGCGCGCTTGCGCAATATGGTCGCGCGCGTTAAGGAAGTAGAGATGGGCTTGCGGCAAGATCCGTCTAAATTATCCGATGTCCAGCGCCTGTTCACCTATTATCTGCCCGCCACCGCCGACCTATTGGGCGCACGTGGTGCGGTTGCAGGTGGTGCGGAGCCTGCTCGATTAGCTGAAATTGATACCATGATTGGCAAGCTCGACCTTGCCTATACCGATTTCGCCAGCCGGCTGCGGGGCCATGATGCCCGCAGCCTAGAGATCGATATGCGCTTGCTCGACCAGTCTCTGGACGACGAATTCGCGCATAAGACAAAGGGCTAAGCGATGCCAAAGCCGCCATCTCGGTCGGACAAGCCGCGCCGTGGCGGGGCTGGAACCTCGTGGTGGGTTATTTTTGGCTCTCTGGCAGTCTCTTTAGCGGTTGGCGGCGCTTTGCTGGTGGAGGTCCGCTCTGGACCAATTGTAGCCGGGCTGGTGGCGCTATCGCTCTATGGCTTTCTGACGGTGGGCTTGCCGCGACTGTTTCAAGGTAAAGCTGGGGCTGATCTGCCCAGTCCGCCCGTGCTTGATCCAGAAGATGACGATCCCCGCCACGCGCTTCTGGTCGAGGCCCATCAGCATATAATGGTTTTGCGCGCGGCTATCCCAATTGTGCCGCTTAACGTCGGTCACGTGCTCGATGCCTTAGCGCGCCACGCCTTGACCATTTTGGACACGGTGGCGAGCCATCCAGAAAAACTGAACCACATCTTACGATTCTTTACTTATTATCTGCCCGCCACAGCCGATCTGGTGTCTGACCGCCTCAAGCTAGAGGCCCATGCCGGCCAAGCCCGCTTACAGGAAATCGACCATACGTTGGGCCGCTTACAAGAGGCCTTCGCCAGCTTCGAACGTGCGGTGGTGGAGCCTGATTTGGCCTCGGTCGATTTGGACATGGAGCTTTTGGACCGTGCGTTGAAGGATGATTTGGCCCCGCGGTGAGGGTGGATATCGGGACAGGACCGCGCAGCATTAGGTGCGCAGCTTGTGCTGCGAGGTCTTTTTCTCGGGCTGGCTGAAAGACCACTTGGCACGGCTCCGGCACCGTCACGCTTTGGCGAGTTTTGGCCGATTGCGGCTGGTCTGCTTTGGGGCGCGCTTGGGGCGAAAGCGGACGTTCGGTCTTGGTTCAAAGCGAACTTGTCTGTCGTCTGTAGTCTAAGAAGTGGCGCATTCCAGACAGAAAGTGCCTCACAGTGCCAATCGCATTGCGGAAGATCGACCATTACATCCAAGAAACACTGTTCCCGCCCAGTTTGAAGGATAACGAACTGGATCTGATACTGGGCTGCTTAGTGGGCGAGTGCCTGATGCTATCAACGACACAAACTCCGCAGTAAGAGCGCTAACACCGGGCACCCCGTCTGGACGGATAGTAGGCCGGCAACAAGTTGAGACCTATCGTCGGGAACTTAAACGAGAGACCGGCCGCTTTGGATCGGCGAAGTAGATCGGTTTGAGTCACGAGGAGGAAAAATTGACGATCGCCGCTAACAAGCCGGCCTTGCTGCATAAAGCGCTAATTGCGCAAGGCTTCAACATGGTAAAGTCTGGGGTAGTTGTGTCGGGTCATGACGTGTCGGGGATTTTGGCTGCGACCCTCAATAGATGGGGCGGGGGACAAGGAAACTTAACACTAGGCTTCATAATCCACGAATTGGTTGAAAACGATGCCTTCCCGACTGAAACCCATAAGTGCCATGTCTACGGCTCCAATACCACGATTTTCCCGGAGTTTGATGAATTTACTTGCTTATTGTCATCGGGGGAATTGCAAGATAACTGGAAACGAATTGCCGCAAGGGCGGATGAGATTGCGTCTGCAATAAGGTCCGCACTTAACGCCGACACATTAGCAAGAATGTATTTTGAGGGCAGGTTCGGTCGCTGCATGATTCTAAAAGGCGCAAGATCATTGATGGAATCAATAAAGCGCCCAGCTCCTTAGAAATGCGCTCCGCGCGGTAGAGTGCATTCCACAAATGGAATGCACCTTGGTCAAGCAATTCCTGAAATCATTTAAGTCGGATGTCAGCCAAATGACTTAGAGCGGTTCAATGCGTCGCTCCGATTGCGACGCTCGACAATTGTTCCTGCGCAAGATGGGGAGTCAAGAGGTGAAATCGGCCTCGCCGACGCGCGAAGCGCGCCTCTTGACGCCCCATCTTGCGCGCTCAAACTTGACTTAAGCCTTTGCCTAGGCAGGGCCTGCGGCAAAGGCTTTCAAAGTAAAAAAAACATAACCAATACCGCGGCGAAAGAGGTGGTACAGTCCTGTCGGACCGCACCCTACATGCTTTCAAACGTCCGCTTTCGAGCAACCGCCACCCAGCCCTGACCGGCAACCCTTGGCGCATTTGAGACTGTCTGCATTTCAACAGAACTTGGCCGAGAGCGGGTGGTCTGGTTTGGGTGCGTGG
>Ga0247832_1005493_pt1 | contig 14634 bp, 17 predicted proteins | sample LaCruzMarch2015__10_FD_192407 | JGI IMG/M metagenome (GOLD analysis project Ga0247832, IMG submission 192407) | Freshwater microbial communities from meromictic Lake La Cruz, Castile-La Mancha, Spain - LaCruzMarch2015_4m | ecosystem: Environmental > Aquatic > Freshwater > Lake | place: Spain... | reverse complement strand
GCCCCGGTCTGACTGGCCCTCGCGGCAACGGCCGCCAGCGCCGATCCCGTCGTCCGCACGCAAAAAGGGGAGGTGGTCGAGGCCGGGCCTCTCTCTGTCTTCCGTGGCACTCCCTACGCCGCCCCTCCGGTCGGGCCGCGGCGTTGGCGCGAACCCGAGCCCGCGCAAGCCTGGGGCGGACGGTCCGCAACGGCCTTTGGGGCCCGCCTTTATCCAGCCTGTCTCGGTCGCCCAGGACGCCGCCTTCGGGCCGATCGGGGCGATGTCCGAGGATTGCCTCACCTTGAACATCTGGACTTCAGCCTAGAATGCCGGTGCCGGCCTACGACGGCTCGATCCTGGCCCGAAAAGGGGCTGTGGTCGTCACGCTGAACTACCGGCTGGGCGCACTCGACTTCTTCGCTCATCCGTCCCTTGATCAGGACAGACCGGACGGTCCGGTCAATTTCGGACTGCTCGACCAGATCGCAGCCCTGCAATGGGTGCAGGACAATATCGACACGTTCGGAGGTGATCCGGGCAATGTCACCATCCTGGGTGAATCCGCCGGCGCTCAAAGCATCCTAGCCTTGTTCGCCTCGCCATTGGCATAGGGGCTTTTTCACGAGGGAATCGCCCAGAGTCCCTACGGCATTCCAAGCCAGAGTCCGGCAGAGGCCCGGGCCACCGGGATCGAGGTGGCCAGAGCCCTGGATCTCGATGGGGGCAACGCTGCCGCAACCGCTCTGCGCGGTTAAAAGCCGCTACGCCTGCGCCTTAGCAGGGGCCTCAGCGTCCAATCAATTCGTTTGGTACAAAATCTCGGCAAACCAAGCCTCTCTGCGCGCAACGGCGCGTTCGAGACGGGTAAACTTTCCCCCTCCCACTTGAGACAGCCAATCGGAAAGTCCCTTGGGGAGATCGGTGAGCAGGTGAGCCTGCGTAGCGTGTTTTTATTTTGTGTTCGTGTTGGGGCTCACAATCGCAAGCTCATCGTAGTTTGTCAGCGGCAAATGATAAATTGACCGGTTCTCGACAATCGACCAGTGAGCCGCAATCGCTTCTGGCGACGGGGGCTGATCCCCGGGGGACTTCCATCCTTCGGTGACGCCAATAAAGACGCGGGCGTATCGATTGCCCGCTTGAGAATAGACGTTGTGCGTCGACTGGCAGCGATCGCTCGCCAGATACGCCACCAAAGGCGCGACGTACTCGGCTTTGACGCTCGGCAGAAGCGGTTCGAAATTTACCCGCGTCAGGGATTCCGCGAACGACTTGTTCTCCATGAAGCCTCTGGATAAGGATTCGCTGATCCTCGTCACCGCATTTGGCATGATCGCGTTGGCGAGAATTCCATGCGGCACGCCCTCCAGCGCGACTACGTTCATCAGGCCCAATATCCCGGCTTTGGCGGCGCCGTAACTTGCGTGCCACGCGTGTCCGAACATTCCCGAAGCCGATCCGGTAAACACGATCCGCCCATAGCCGGCGTCTTTCATCGCGCGGAAGGCCGGCTGCGAGACGTAAAAGGCGCCCTTCAAATGAACGTCGATTATGGTGTCGATCTGCGCGTCGGTCATTTCGTCAAACGGGGCGTCCGTCAGGAAGCCGGCATTGTTGACGAGCGCATCGATCCGGCCAAAAGCCTTCAACGCCGCCGCAATAATCGCCGCCCCACCCTCACGCGTGGCGACGCTTTCATAATTCGGGATCGCCTCGCCGCCCGCCGCCCGGATTTCGTCAACCACGCGATCTGCGGCTTCGCTCGCGCGCCCCGCGCCCGAGGAACTGGCGCCAAGGTCGTTGACAACGAGCTTCGCGCCCCGCGCCGCCAATGCCAGACAATGCGCCCTGCCGATTCCGTTGCCGCCGCCCGTAACGATTGCGACCTGTCCGGTGAAGTCTATTTTGTCTTCAGGAGCGTCCAAGAAGTCTCTCCAAAGTACCCGCCAGCCGGCTTTTCACATAAACACCTAGCCAAACAGTGTGGCCAAGTCTGGAAAAATCTTAAGCCGAGATCGTGGTGTCCGCCCAAACTGCTGCCGCATCAGCGCGCAAGCGCCGAAGCAGGCGGCGGCTGACAAGACGAGGCGGAGTTTAGAAGGTGTTGTAAATTGCTGCATGGGTAGTGAGAAAGCGTTGAGCAGATGACTGTGATTTGAAGCCTTGCATCTTTCGCTCTCGTCGCCGTATCGGCAGATGAGAATTTTCAGCCCGATTATTGTCTCGAAGCCGTCCAGGCCTATGACAATCCTGCATGTCGAGTGCTCGCAGCGCCGCAGCGTATGAGCCCAGACCATCAGTTGTAATCGTTGTCGGTGTTGTACGCTGATTGCGAAGTAATCGGCGCAACTGCTTCAAGGCTGCGCCTGTGTCTCGTTCTTTTTGGACGAGAACATCCAAGACTTCGCCCTCGTCATCTACCGCACGCCATATGCACATTCGTGCGCCAGAGATGTTTGAAACCATCTCATCCAAATGCCAGCGCGGGCTTACAGATAAACGCTTACTCCGAAGGTTTTTTGCAATTTGCGGACCAAACTTTATCGTCCAACGCCAAATGGCCTCATAAGTCACATCGACGCCGCGTTGCGCTAGCAGTTCCTCAACATCTCGAAAGCTCAGCGTGAAGCGGAAATATAACAATACCGCGTGGCGGATGATTTCGGCTGGAAAACGGTGACGTTTAAATGAGAGCGAACCCATGAAGCATCGTATCTCAATTTGGTACGTTACCAAACAGACAGAGACTAGTTCGCGTTAAACTGACAGCATCCGACAGGGCTATTCGCCAATTTGTCATTGGCCGACGGCCTCACCGCGCTGGTCATCGTATTCATTATTCGGCCCGTGGCGGGGTGGATATCGCTCGTCGGATCTGGCCATCCGATCAAAGAGCGCGGGCTCTTATCCTTCTTTGGCATTCGCGGCATCGGATCGTTTTATTATATCGCCTAAGGCGTCAATCATGTTGGGCTCGCCTCGAGTGAGCGGCTATGGGCTATCACAGGCCCAGTGGTGCTCATGTCCATCGTCGTCCACGGCATGAGCGCGACGCCAGCAATGCGGTGGCTAGATGGTAGACGGACTTGAAGTCCTTTGACGGTGGTCGATCGGCGGCCGCTGAACCCCGCCGAAAGACTTTCAACTGATATGGATCAAGGCGTCCACATTGGCGCGATCCATAATCAAGCGGATGAATCGCCAAGTTCACCTTATTGGGCCAAATCGCTCCCTCGGGCTCGACGGGACGCCAACTAGCGTCCGACTGGCCGATCCTATATGCAGTTCAGTTGAGCTTTCCTGGCAGGGATCAACATTGAAGCAGCTGCTGTCCGACCCTCGATTTTTGGTCGTACCCGAAACCATGGTTGATGGCCTGATCGTCATCGACACTGCGGGAATTATTCAATACGTCAATCCGGCATGCATCACGCTTTTCGGCTACGCCAAGGAGGCGATGATCGGGCAGAATATCAGTATGCTCATGCCACCTCCTTTCAGTGAGCAGCACGACACTTATCTTGCGCGTCACCGCGATACAGGCGTCAAGCGCATCATCGGAATTGGGCGGCAACTCCAGGGCATGAAAGCCAATGGCGCGATCTTTCCCATGTATCTTTCCGTGGGTGAGACAAGAACAGAGGATAGCGATCTCTTTGTTGGCATCATTTACGATCTGACGGAGAAAAAGCGCGCCGAAGAAACTATTCTGCACCATCAAAAACTAGACGCTATTGGTCAGCTGTCCGGCGGCATTGCGCATGACTTCAACAATATCCTGAGCGTCATCGGCGGCAATCTTGAGATGATTGCGGATATCGACCTGCCGCGGGCCGCGCGCCGCGCCCTTGTCCGTGCTCAGGACGCCGCGACGCGGGCCGCACGGATTACGCATCGCCTTCTCGCCTTTGCCCGGAAACAGCCGCTCACCAAGCAACCCATCGATTTGGCGCTCGCGCTTCGCGACATGTCTGAGATTTTACAGCGGTCGATTGGTGAACGCATCGCCGTCCGAATGGATCTGCCGAAGACCAGCGCCATTGTGGAGACGGACATCGATCAATTCGAGACCGCGATTCTAAATTTGGCGCTGAATGCGCGAGACGCCATGCCCAATGGCGGAACACTGGTGATCGAGGCTGAAGCCGTAACGTATGAAGACGATCTGCGGACACCAGCGGAAGTGCCCCCCGGCGATTATATCCGTGTGTCGGTCTCCGACACGGGCGTAGGCATGAGCGCTGAGGTCTGCGCACGCGCTGTGGAGCCTTTTTTCACCACAAAGGAGGTGGGGTCTGGAACGGGTCTCGGCCTGAGTATGGTCTACGGCTTCATGAAACAAATCGGAGGTCACGCCCGCCTCTATAGCGAAATCGATAAAGGTACGCGCGTTAGCCTGTTTTTCCCCATCATAGATTCGGAGACCGAAGAACTAAGAGAACCAGCGGAAGAAATAGCGCCCATGGGCGACGGCGAATTCATCCTGGTCGTCGAAGACGACCCGGACGTGCGCCTTGTCACTGTGTCCCGTCTTGAGGGACTTGGATATAAAGTCAGGGTGGCGACAGACGGTGCAAGCGCATTGGAATTGGTGCAGTCCGGCGCCGCGATTGACTTGGCGCTCATCGATATTGTGATGCCCGGACAAATGGACGGCCATATGCTGGCGCACGCGATAAACCAGGCGGCGCCGCAAATAAAAACCGTTCTGACGTCCGGCTATTCCCCGCACATGGCGACGTCCGGACTGGCGCACGACCAACCCTTTTTACAAAAGCCTGCAAGCCGTATCCAATTGGCGAAAATGGTCCACCAAGTCCTGGCTGCGAAGGCCGGCGGTCTTAATTAGGGCCGGACCATTTTACGTCGGCGGCGAGCACGTATCCTTCGCCGCGTACTGTTTGAATCAGCTGCCCTGAGTCAACATATGTTGAGAGTTTACGCCGTAACCGGCTGACAAGCGTATCCGTGCTGCGGTCAAACGCCTCCCAATCCTCATGGCGTATTAGGTCTGCGATGGCGTCCCGAGTCAGCACCTTGTTCGCCTTGTCGACGAGCGCCGCAAACAATTTCCATTCCGCCCCGGTCAGGTTGATAATCTGACCGGATGCGGTCGCAAGACGCCGCAGCGACGGCGTGAAAACCAAGCCTGAAAAACGGCCGACTTTTTCATTGTTTGCCGAAGGCTCAACAGTCTGAGGCCGTGTTCGCCGCAATACAGCGCGAACACGCGCAAGCAATTCTCGCAGCTCAAAAGGCTTCGCGAGATAGTCATCTGCACCGATTTCGAGGCCGACCACACGATCGACCATCGAGCCCTTACCAGACAGAAAGATGATCGGCGTCGCAATACGCGCCCGAAGTTCGGCGCCAAACGTCAAACCATCCCCGCCAGGCATGTTAATATCCAGCAATAGAAGATCTGCGGCGAATGACGTCAACACTGCCCGCGCTTCCGCCGTCGTAGCGGCCGCCGCAACCTCATAGCCTTCTTGTTCGAAGAAATCCGCCAGCGTCTCGCGCAATCCATCATCGTCGTCGACAATGAGCAATTTGACTTGATTTACTTCCCCCGCCACGGCGCAAATCCCACACGACGCCTCAGACATGTTGTCCGGCGGACGAGTTTTACAGGCTCGCCCCGCGCGCGCAAGCGCTTAGAAAACAGACCAAAACAAAGATTTAGAAGCGCAATAGCTGAGGCCCTAGCTGGTTCCCAAGATATGGGCGAAATAAGGGCATCTGCCCCCCTGAAACATTCAAAACGGGCGATTCTAGGATAGGGCGGAATGGGGCGCTGAGCTTGCCCTCAATGGCGAAAAGTTGAAAGAGCAAGCTCATCAATATCGCCGCCCTCAGCAAGATGTTCCAGCGCCTCACGATTGAGTATCCGACACCTGTACATCGAGATCATTCGCACCCAACCGCGGCGTTGAAACTCGGTCAGTTTGCGCGAGATCGTTTCTAACCGCAGACCCAGGAATTCACCGATATCAGTCCGCCGCATGGGCAGATCAAACTCGCATTCACCCTCACCTTCATAATCCGCAAACGCGACCAGGAATGTGGCCAATTTCTGGTCCGCAGTCTGGGCGCCGATTGTGGTCAAATGCGCCTGTGCGCTCCCCAATTGGCGGCCCATCTGACGCAGCAATTCCGTGGCCAAATCAGGATCGCGTTGGCACAATTCGGTCATTTGAGAGAGTGCGATGGCCCTGACCTTAACGGGTGTAACCGCTTCACAGGAATTTACGTGGTCGCCATTGCCGTCAAGTCCAAGAACGGATCCACCATTGCAAAAGCCCACAACTTGCCGCTGTCCGTCGATCAAAGTCCGATAGAGCTTCACCCAGCCGGTTTCGATAACGAAGATATGGGTCCGCTGGGCGCCTTCATAAAAAAGGTGCTGGCCGGCTTCGAGTTGACGAACGCCGCAAGCCGTTCGCGCCAAATGACCCGTGCTCACGCCACGATCGAACTCAATGGTATGTTTTTCGCTGATGCACACGGCTTAGTCTCCCAATGCGAAGTGTCCGCGCTAGGACTAAGCGGCATACCTTGCAGGCGTTTGCCAAACCCTGACAGGCTTTGTGACAAAACCTGACAAATCGCCTGCCTTACGCAATAGCGCCGGCTTCGTGCATGAACGCCGCGCAGAAGTGCGGACGATCAGCATCAGTGAGACAAAAAAAGCGGTATAGGACAGGCCTTGAGCATTGATCGCGTCAAGCCGCCAAAAACCATTTCACCCAAGCGCGAATGTCCAAACCCGCCCATCACAATCAGATCCGCGTCAACGTCGCGTGCAGTCTGGATGAGCGCCGCCGCCTCGTCGCCATTGCGTGTTTGCGTACGCCGCACCTCGAGATTCAAACCATGCCGGGCCAGATGAATCGCGATGTCGGCGCCGGGCTCGGGCCCTAAGCCCTCAGCGCTCGGGTTGGCGTCCAAGGTGACGACAAAAACCTTATCGGCTTCGCGCAATAGAGGCATCGCATCTGCGGTAGCGCGCACAGCCTCACGCTTTCCATCCCAAGCGATGACGATGCGGCGGCCAGCTGCAGCGCTTTTCCATTCTGGTGGAACCAAAAGCACCGGACGACCGGACCGGAACAATAGGGCCTCGAACATCCTCGACCGGACCTCAGCCATCTGAACCCCGCGTGGACGCAGCATGATCGAAAGATCGGTGTGACGCGCTTGAGTAACGGCCGCGCTTGCCGCCAAACCGGAACTGACGCTGAGCGCCCGTACTTCGACATCTGAATCCATCAGTGCACAGCGCTTCTCCAGCGCTTTAATCTCAGCCGCAAACTGTCGGGAAAACTGCTCAACGATATCGCCCCAAATAGCACCGATGATGATTCCGTCCGGCGATACGGGAGGGTCCGGCTCTAGCTGAACCAAGACTGCCGCCATGTGCGGATTTTCCTGCGGGGAAAGTTGTTCGGCGATCGCAAGGACGGGCTCATCTTCAGCGACCGAAAACACGAACAGCGTAATATCTTTGTATGCCATGCCGCGCTCCTCAAATGGCGTTGAAAGCCTCGCGGCGAAAAACCCAATTCGCCCCGATACCGCATACGAGCTTGAGCGCGCCGCTTTTTGCTGAATACGCCAGAAGCTTTCAGTAAGCTTTCAGTGAGTTTACGGGATCAATTCGCCGACATTCGCCTCACTGTCCGAGCGCCTATGAAACCTGCACCTCCCGGCCTCTGCCTTGCGTAAGATCAAATCAGCGTATTTTCTTGCTGCCGCGCACCGCCTCTCATTTGCCGTCACGCGGCTGCACGCTTTCAAGGTAAGCGACAAGAGCGTCAATTTGCTTCGGCTCAAATTGAAACTGAGGCATTTCCGCGTGACCAACCGAAATGCCCTCTGCGAGCGCCTCCACCAGCGACTCGAGAGGATATTTGGACGCCAAAGTCCGAAACGGCGGCGACGCTGCATTCGGACTTTGGTCTTTATTGCCGATGGCATGACATGCAGCGCAATTTTGCTCCGCAATCATTCGACCGTCGGCGATCAAGCGCGCTTCCTTCGTCTCTCCGGCATACGCGGCGCCACTCGAAACAGCCATCGCCATGGCGAGTAGAATCCCAGGTTTTTGCGCATGTTTCACCTGAATGTCTCCATCGCCGCCGCGCTTTTGATAGCGACGGCGAAATCTATAGGTTTGATCCGCGTCAAACAGCATGGCTGCGGGTTGTGCATAGTGTTTCTCATTGTCGACGATCTCGATAAATGTGGAGCCCAATTATGAACTATATCATCCCGGAAATCGCCTTTGGCTCAATGCTTGTTTTTCTCGCTGTACTTTTTGCGTGCACAATCGTGACCAACGCCAGCGAAGCGCGTTCGGCCAAGTTAGACGGTGAAGCCTAGGCGGCTTATCGGCGCCAGGGGCTGAAACTCAAGGCGGAAAGTGTAGGCTTTGGGGAAGCCCCTGCCGCCATCATTCTTGCAACAATTTCGACAGCGTCGCCATCGGCAGTACGCCGTCGCGCTGGAAATGTCCGCGCAGCCCCGATCCCGAATTTTTTAAAGCGATTACGGCCGTTATTTTCTGTCCGGCCGGTACTTTGCGCCTATCGGTGCGACGTGAGCAACATCAAGCGCCATTGAGCGCTCATGAATTAGCGCTTATTTGCATCCAGCGCTGAAGCTGGCGTCCTCACACATAACGCCAAAGCCATCATCAAACCGGCGGCGACGATTGCTTCCCAACACAATATGCAATGCCCCAGGCTCAACGTCTCCGAACGGCCGCTCACCGCACACCAATCTGCCGCCCCCGCGCTTAAATTAAGCCATTTTAGCCGCAGCAGAATCAGGACCGTCGCGACAACGCTCACCGATACCAATGACCAAACGACGAGGTCCCCGGAAATAATCGGCCAATCAGCGCCCCACCGTTTCGGATTGCTGCTCATAGATGTACCTCAAGCGCTCCGTGCACGTTTGACGCCGCCACGCCGCCAACTCAGCGACGCTTCTAAAGCAAATACGCCGCTCAACTTTGATTGAGGTCAAAGCGCCAGCGTGCGCATGGGCGCTTTGGTGAGACCTCGAATGTAGGGGAAAATAGATGGCACAACTGGCGCTGCCCGCGTCCAAGCGGACTGATGCTATCCTTGCGGGCGTGATCCTGGCCATCGGCGCTGGACTGGCGCTGCTGGGCGCTGCAAACGCCCATAACGGTCCATTCGCCGTCCAGATGTGGACGATGGTGGCCGCCTTCGTCTTTGGGCTCTTTGCGCTGGCCTCTGTTTACGGCGTCTCTCAGCCCGTAATCAGGACGCGATACGAAGACGGGGTCGTCAAGGCCGGCGTCATTGCCTCGGTATTCTGGGCGCTCGCCGGATTGCTGGTCGGCGTCATCATCGCGCTGCAGCTTTCTTTTCCCAATATCTTCTACTTCCCCGATTTTGGCTGGACGAATTTCGGCCGGCTGCGCCCTTTGCACACGTCAGCGGTGATCTTCGCCTTCGGCGGCAATGTGCTGATCGCCACGTCGTTCTATGTCGTGCAACGCACATGCCGCGCGCGGCTCGCCAGCGGCGTTTGGCCCTGGTTCGTATTCTGGGGCTATCAGCTCTTCATCGTGCTCGCCGGCACCGGCTATCTGATGGGCATCACACAGAGCAAAGAATATGCGGAGCCGCCTTGGTACACGGACCTGTGGCTAACTGTGGTGTGGGTCGCGTATCTCGGCGTTTTCCTCGCCACGATCTGGCGGCGGCAAGAAAAACATATCTACGTCGCCAATTGGTTCTACCTCGCCTTCATCGTCACTATTGCGATGTTGCACATCGTCAACAATCTGGCGCTGCCTGCGTCGGGCGGAGACTGGTTCTCTTATTCCGCATTTTCCGGCGTTCAGGATGCAATGACGCAATGGTGGTACGGCCATAACGCCGTCGGCTTCTTCCTCACCGCCGGCTTCCTCGGCATCATGTACTACTTCATCCCCAAAAAAGCCGAGCGGCCCGTCTATTCGTATCGACTGTCGATCGTGCACTTCTGGTCGCTGGTTTTCATCTATATTTGGGCCGGTCCGCACCACCTGCACTACACCGCCTTGCCGCAATGGGCGCAGAGCCTCGGCGCGACATTCTCCATCATGCTGTGGATGCCCTCATGGGGCGGCATGATCAACGGCCTCATGACCCTGTCTGGCGCTTGGGACAAACTGCGCACCGATCCCGTGCTTCGCATGCTCGTGGTGTCGGTTGCGTTCTATGGCATGTCGACATTTGAAGGTCCGGTCATGTCGATCCGGGCGGTGAATTCACTTTCTCACTACACGGATTGGACGATTGGACATGTGCATTCCGGCGCACTGGGATGGGTTGGCTATGTCAGCTTCGGCGCGCTGTACTGCCTGACGCCATGGCTATGGAAGCGCGAACGCCTCTATTCCAACGCGCTCGTGGAGTGGCACTTCTGGATCTCTACGATCGGCATCGTTCTCTACATCACCTCGATGTGGGTGGCGGGCATTATGCAGGGCTTGATGTGGCGTGCTTACAACGAACTTGGCTTCCTCGAATATTCCTTCGTCGAAACCGTTCAGGCCATGCACCCTTATTATGCGATCCGGGCGCTGGGTGGACTCCTGTATTTCCTCGGCGCCGCGCTCATGGCCTACAATTTGTGGCGCACAGCGCGCGGTGACGCGCCTGCGCGCAAAACGGCGCCGGACCTACCCGCCATCGCTGCAGCCGCTGAATAGGTCATATTGATGTGGAAGTTTCATAAGCTTTTCGAGAAGCACTCTCTCGCGCTGCTGGTCGGCATCCTCGTCGTGGTCGCCATCGGCGGGCTCGTTGAGATTGCACCCTTGTTCTTTATCGAGAGCACGATTGAGCGGGTTCGAGGCGTACGTCCCTACACGCCGCTCGAACTTGCGGGCCGGCGTATTTACATCCGTGAGGGCTGCTATAGCTGCCACTCACAGATGATCCGTCCATTACGCGATGAAGTCGAACGCTACGGACATTATTCGCTCGCCGCAGAAAGCATGTATGATCGTCCCTTCCAATGGGGGTCTAAGCGCACAGGACCGGATCTGGCCCGGGTCGGCGGCCGGTATTCCGACGATTGGCACCGGGATCACCTCAAAGATCCGCGCGCATTGGTGCCGGAATCCGTCATGCCGCCTTACGCATTTCTTGCGAAGGCGGAGCTCGACCCAACGCATATCGACGGCGACCTGCGCGCAAACAAAGCGCTCGGGGTGCCTTATTCCGTAGATCAAATCACGTTCGCGAAAGACGACCTGATCGCGCAAGCCGATCCGAACGCTGACGGCGCTTACGATTTCACCAAGCGCTATCCGAACGTCGCGCAAAGAGACTTCGATGGCGATCCAACACGGATCAGCGAAATGGATGCGCTCATCGCTTACCTTCAATCGCTGGGCAACCAAGTCGATTTCAAGACCTACGAAGAGAACGATCCAGCGAATCAACGGTGAGCCACGATGACCTACGAATCTGTCGCACAATTTGCGAAAACCTGGGGCATGTTCTTATTGATCATCCCATTTTGCATCGCCGTCGCCTACGCCCTCTGGCCGTCGAATCGCGACGAGTTTGTCAAAGCGGCGCGCGCGCCGCTTGACCACGGAGATGAGTGATGATGGACCACGACAATCGCGAAAAAGACGCCATCACCAATCAATCCACGACAGGGCACGAATGGGACGGCATCACAGAGCTTGATACGCCGCTGCCACGCTGGTGGCTTTATATATTCTATGCCTGCATCGCCATTGCAGTGGTCTATTGGGTGTTGATGCCGTCCTGGCCTTTGCTCAACGGTTATACAAAAGGTGTTCTGGGCCATTCAGACCGCAGAGAAGTAGTGACGGAGTTGAACACGCTGCACAGCGCCCGGGCCGGGGACTTCGAGCGCTTGCAAAGCGTCTCGTTCGATGCGGCGATTGCGGATCCGCAATTGCGCCAGTTTGGATTCGCCGCTGGCGAAACCGCCTTTAATGACAATTGCCGCACCTGCCACGGCGCCGGCGGCGGCGGCGTGCGCGGCTATCCAAGTCTCGCGGACAATGTGTGGCTGTGGGGCGGCGCTCCGGACGATATCGAAAAAACGATACGTGTCGGCATACGATCCTCTCATCCGGAGACGCGCATGTCCCAAATGCCCGCATTCGGGCGTGACCAATTGTTGACGCCTTCAGAGATCGGCAATCTGACCGAATATGTACTGTCCATCTCCGCGGCTCAGAAACGCATCGCACCCAACCTAAAGGCGGCGAATGCCGCCGCGCCGATCTTTTTACTACAATGCGCATCGTGCCACGGCGTGACCGGTGCGGGCGACCGCACCACCGGCGCGCCGAGCCTGCAAGACGATATTTGGCTCTATGGCGACACGCGCGCAGACATCCGTCAACAGATTGAGCTCGGGCGCGCCGGCGTGATGCCCTCGTGGCAGTCCCGCTTCGATCCCGGCACCATACGTGCGCTGGCCATCTATGTTTACGCCTTGGGCGGCGGCGAAAAAACGCCGCCTCCCGTAGCGCCGGCGAACGCCAATGAGCCTACAAGCGCGGCCCCGATGCCGAGCGACCCCGGCGCCAAGAAAACGTATTGAAATGTTGAACCAAAGCACGGCCTCCACCCACACAGGCGACGCCGAGCGTATCGACGTTGAGGCCGTCAATAGCCAAGAAGCGCGCGAACTCTATAAGAAGCGAACGCCGATCTATCCGAAAATACCGTCTGGCCGGTATCGCAAACTGAAGTGGATCATGATGGCTGGCATGCTGGCCATCTATTACATCACGCCATGGATTCGATGGGATCGAGGCGTCGACCGTCCCAACCAGGCTGCGATGATCGATTTTGAGCATCGCCGCTTCTATTTCTTTTTCATCGAGTTGTGGCCGCAGGAAATTTACTTCGTCACCGGCCTGCTTATTCTCGCAGCGCTGGCGCTTTTCCTTTTCACGGCATTGTTTGGGCGCGTCTGGTGCGGCTACGCCTGCCCGCAAACCATCTGGACCGATCTTTTCATTCACGTGGAGCGTTGGATCGAAGGCGATCGCAACGCGCGTATGCGGCTCGACCGTGCCCCGCCATCCTTGAGCAAGGCGGCAAAAAAAGTAACCAAGCATGCGATCTGGCTCTTTATCGCTGTCGCAACCGGCGGCGCCTGGGTTTTTTATTTCGGCGACGCGCCCACTTTGCTCACTGAGATCCTCACCGGCAAAGCATCGGTGACAATCTACTTATTCGTAGGCATCCTCACCTTCACGACGTACGCGCTTGCCGGTACGATGCGCGAGCAGGTCTGCACCTATATGTGTCCGTGGCCACGTATCCAAGCCGCGATGATGGATCATGAATCCTTAAGCGTGACCTACCGGAAAGATCGCGGCGAACCGCGTGGCGCGCACAAGAAAGACGCCATCTGGGAAGGCCGCGGCGATTGTATCGATTGCAGACAATGCATCGCCGTTTGCCCTCAAGGCATCGACATCCGCGATGGCATGCAATTGGAATGCATCAATTGCGCTCTTTGCATCGACGCCTGCGATTTCGTGATGGCGAAAGTCGATCGGCCCCTGGGGCTGATCGGGTACAACAGTGAGCTGCAAAGCGCGCAGCGCGCCGCCAATCAGCCCTTTCGGCTGCATATATTTCGGCCCAGAATCATTTTGTATAGTGCGCTGATCCTCGCAATTTCTTCTTTCATGGTGCATCAAATGGTGCACAGAGCAACTTTGAGCATCGAGGTCGTGCGTGACCGGAATCCACCCTTTGTCCGACTCGCCGACGGCTCAATCCGCAATAGCTATGCGGTAAAGGTGCTCAACAAAACCTATGAGCCGAAAATCATGGAAGTCACTTTGGAAGGTCTTCCAATCTTTACGCTCTCGGCTTTCGGCGAAGCGAACCGAGGCGCCCGCACCATCATTGTGCACGCGACAGCAGATTCGGTAACGACGACGCGGATCGGTTTACTGGCCCCGCCTGAAGCGCTGCGCACGGCGCCACGTAAGGTTACCTTCGTGGCCCGCGATCAGGTGACGCAGTTCGAAGCCAAGCGGCCCGCCGCTTTTGTTTCGGGAGAGTAAAAATGAGCGCAGCGACACGCAAAGAATTCGAGCTGAAAGGCATCCACGTTCTCGCCGCATTGCTCTTATTCTTCGGAGTCACAATTGGCGTAAACATCGCCTTTGCGACCTTTGCGATACAATCGTTTCCGGGCGAAGACCGGCAAAGCCCCTACCAGCAAGGCCTGCAGTACAACGAAACCCTGGACGCGCGGCGTGTGCAGGCCGCGCTTGGCTGGCGGACAGACATCCGCTTGACCCCGGCGAGTGATGGCGCGTTGCTCAGCGTGTCCTTCATGGATCGGACAGGCCAGCCGCTCGATCAGCTCATCATTGATGGCGTCATGCGCCGCCCCACGGCGGGCAAGCTGGATGTTCCGTTGCACTTTGTTCACTCATCCAACGGCCTCTACAAAGCCTCAATCCCCCGCTTGGAGCACGGCGTCTGGAATTTGCGCGCGACCGCCCGCGATGGGACCAATGGATACGTTATAGATGAAAGGCTCCAATGGCAGCCCTCACAGCAACGCTAGATGAAACCGCACACGGCTGTCCGGCTGGGCTGGCGC